>OHQR01001104.1_pt1 | contig 15087 bp, 12 predicted proteins | sample 1578191 | NCBI WGS metagenome assembly OHQR01 (sample SAMEA3879577, study PRJEB24766) | human gut metagenome | biome: human-associated habitat; feature: feces | place: USA | collected 1985/1987 | reverse complement strand
GACTGTCTTGCCGGAACTCGCCGAAGAGGTAAGAGACTTCCGCTTCTGCCGCCGGAATGCACCGGATGCCTCGTGCCTGCAACCGTTCCATAAAGGTATGCATGAAGAAGTCCTGCGAAGAAAATATATTGACCGTACCTGCACGGCGGGCATCGACGTTGCCCGTCACGGTGATGTTGTTCCCGTTCACCAGCCAGTCGCGCGACACACGGAAACGTCCGGCAGAAGGGGTACGGCTTTGGGTCTTGTTCGTCAGTGTATAATAGGAAGAGGCGGGAGTGCATTCAAGGCGTGCGCTGTCGCCCCGTTCGCCGGGTGTGGCGGTAACCTTCACCACTCCTTTATTCAGCATCAGCGGTGAGAGGTAGGGCTGGAAGGAATAGGGAGTATCATCCCACAACCAGCCGCTGCCCCAGTACAAGGAGTCTTTCATGGAGACATCTCCATACACCTTGCCTTTGATGACAGAGAAGGGGAAACGGGCCACGGCAGCCACCAGGGAATCCAATGCCTCTTCATCAAACTCCGGGTCGTAACCGCCTATCACATACATATTCCCCTGCAAGGTATCGCGCTCAATGGTTCCCTGATACCACACTTCCGTACGGAACGGCTCGTCGGCTTCGGGACGGGAAAGGGCGGTAATGGTGGTCAGCAGCTTCATAGTGGAAGCGGGACGGGAAAGCTTGTCCGCCTGATAGCCGTACAAGGGCTTGCCGGCAGTCAGGTCATAGACCGAAATGGCCACATTAGAGCCTGCGGGAAGTTTGTGTTCTATCAACGCATCAATCCGCGCAGAGAGCGGCTTCACCGGAGTTACCGTCTCTTGGGGCCATAATGGGAGCAGGCAGACGGATAAAATTAACAGCAACAATATCCTTTTCATAAATATATTTATCTTTAAAGGCAAAAGTACGACAATCTTACAAATGAACAACAACGAGGTAGTCTTTTCATAAATTATATCCAGCCATCCATCTTAATATTCCTTTAAAAATACTACTTTTACATAGGCAAAATCTCCCAGTTACTATCACTCTAAAATTGATGTACCATGAAACTACAACTTACAATTGCCAGCTTTACAATATGCCTCCTTTTCTCCCCCATGCTTCGGGCACAAGAATCTCCGCGCATTGTCAGTTATGACTTAACCGTACAGATTGATGTACCGAACCGACAAGTCGAAGTTGGCGGTTCGTTTGAAGTCGATTTCCATGACAGTGACTCAATCTCGTTGGTACTATGGCGCCATGCCCGTATCGACACACTACGCCACAGCAGCCGGGAGATAACCTACCGTTTCGATACGCTTGCCCCGGCACCTGCCCAATTCATTCCCGACGGACGGACCTTGACCCTCTACCGGCCGGCAGGAGCCGATGACCGCTGCCGCATAAATACCCGTTACACACTCTACATGCAGGAAGTGCAGGGCCCTGCAAAATCATTCAATGACCATTGGATTGAACTTGGTTACTATACGGGATGGTATCCTGTCTGCAACGGTAACCGGGCAGATTATTCGCACTTACGAATCGGCATCACTGACGGTTATACGGTGAGCGGCTCAGGTATTATTTCCCATACAGAAGAAGGGATGTGGGAAATGAAGCAACCTTGGGAGAATTTCGACAATGTTATCCTGGCTTCACCCATGCTGAAAAGCCGCCGCATCAATGATAACGGAACTACCATTGAACTTATCTATACAGACTTCCCGGATGCCGGTGCAGACTCGGCACTTCAATGTTGCCACAATGCCTTGAAATTCTTCCGACGCCTTTATAAAATTGCGGGAGATGAGAATATTTACATGAAATTCCTGCTTTCAGCTTCCGGCACCTCAGGAGGGTACAGCCGTAAAAATTTCATTATGCTCAGTTCACGAACATTCAATGAATATGTACTCAAGAACACCGCCCACGAAATCGGCCACTTCTGGTGGAACAAGGCTCCGGTGGAATCTTGGCACGACTGGCTGAACGAATCTTTTGCCGAATTCAGTGCTTTGCAATACATACGCCACGCCCGCGACGAAAAAGCCTATGCCGCTTACATCGACGCCTACCGTAAGGAAACACGCCATATCCGTCCTATCTGGGGTATTGACCGCAACGACCGCGAAGCGCATCTTGCCCTCTATAGGAAAGGGTCAGTACTACTCGCCGACCTGCTTGTCCGAGTGGGTGAAGAACCTTTCTTCAACTTTCTGGCAGGTGTCATCCAAGCCCATATAACAGACACATCGGCTTTCCTGGATTTTGCGGAAAGCCGATTGGGACGTAAAAACCGGGACTGGATTGAAAAGCGGTTAAAAGAATAAACACCTGATTATTCTTCAACTGTTCCTTTCGCCACCGGCTTCTCAAAATGAGTGCCGCACTTCCTGCATACATACTCCCAATGCTCAGTGCCCGGAGGTGCGGCCGACAATGCCGCAATAACAGCAGCCACCACAGCACGCACCCGATGGCTCTTCTTCAGCACAAACTTAATCTCATCCGAACCGCAATGGGGGCAGTACCTCAACTGTTCCGGAATCATCTGGTTCCGTTCAAGCAGGCGGAGGGCATTGTCATATTCATCTTCATAAACAAATATATCCACTCCCGTGACATCACGGACATATCCGCGCATCACGGAAGACATGTTTTCATTATGCAAAACAGACGCAATGCCCTCATTCTTCAAGGCACCCTGAATGACGTGTGCCTGGAAGGCATCGTCGCAGGTGATTAGCTTTACGGTTTTCATCTTTTATGTTTATATGAAACAATAGTCATGGGTTCTACAATGCCTCCTTGAATATCTCTCCCACCGTGGGGTGCGGAAAGACAATCTTCTTCCATCCATCGGCAGTAAGTTTCAGTTCAATAGCCATGCCTGCCAGCGTGATGATTTCCGAAGCGGGATTACCCAAGACATGTGCCCCCAATACGGTATCGTCACTGCCCAACAGTAACTTGCAGACGCCATTCACTCCTTCATTCTCTGCTACAAAGCGACCACTGTACGCCATCGGAAGCTTCACAGCACGATAGGCAACGCCTCTCTTCTGCAGGGATTCTTCTGTCTCGCCCACACCGGCTATTTCGGGATTGGTATATACCACGCCGGGGATGGCACGGTAGCTCATGGCATCCTTCTTGCCAATGATGGAATGTATGGCTACTTCCGCCTCGCGGACGGCTGTATGCGCCAGCAAGGAATATCCCGTCAAGTCGCCGCAAGCATATACTCCGGGAACTGAAGTCTGCATCTGTCCGTTGACAAAGACATTTCCGCGCTCCGTTCTTTCCAAGCCCAGATTCTCCAATCCGAAGCCTTTCATTACCGGACGGCGCCCGACACTCATCAGAAGCCGTTCGGCAACGACGGAACCGGGACCGTCGGCTGTTTCATAATTCACCTGGATAAGGGAAGAAGCTTCGGCAGTATCCGGCATGACAGACACTACTTTTGCACTCAGCATGAACTTGATTCCCCGCTTGGCGTACTCTGCACGGAGCATACCCGCCAGCTCTCGGTCCATACCGCCTCCCAGTATCTCGTCCAGCATCTCGACGACGGTTACCTGCACTCCCAGGCTGTTGAAGAAAGAAGCGAACTCCATACCGATGACACCGCCGCCGATGATGGCAAGCGAAGCGGGCAGTTCCTTGTTATCCAGTGCATCACGATGAGTCCAATAGGACACTTTGTCTATGCCGGGAATGGCAGGGACAAAGGTTTCGGAACCGGTGCAGAGCAGCAGGTTCTCGCATTCGTAGGTTTCTCCGCCGCACTCCACATGATTCTTGTCCGTCACTGTGGCCTCTCCGCTGACAATCGTCACACCATGGGCAGTCAGCTTTCCTTTGACTCCCAATACCAGCTTGCGCACTACCTTCTGCTTGCGGGCAATAATCTTGGGCAAATCGAACGATACTTCGGGCACACTGACCGCATACTTTGCAGCATGGCGGGCTCCGTCATAGGTCTTGGCCGAATACAACAAGGTCTTGGTAGGGATACACCCTTCATTCAGGCACACTCCACCGAGACTCTGCTTCTCAAATAGTACGACACTCAATCCTACTTTTCCGGCAGCTTCGGCAGCAGTATATCCCGCAGGACCTCCACCGATAATGGCAACTTGGTATTTCATGGAATTAATGGTTAGTGGTTAATGATTAGCGATAATTTGTGCGCAAGTTAATAAAACCCGTATTATCCGGCAAAAAAGAGTACTTCTTTCTTTCGGAGAATACAGCGTAAAGAGGAAATAATTATCTTTGTCGTGCAGCATTTACAAAGAATGCCACGTCCAATGGACATAATCAAATAATAACCAACATGAAAACGACTGACTTATTCCAATCCATCCTTTTGTTCGCTCTTTTCCTTTGCGGCCTGACGGCTTGCAATGATAGCGATGAAATCCGCCTCTCGCCCTTTCAGGAAACTACCGTGAAGGGCGAAGCCTCTACCCTGCAGATAGACCTAACACGCGGCGACTGGCGCATAACCTCCATCACCACCCCATGGGGAGACCTCATGATGGATGGCAACAAGCTCCCACAACTGGAAGGTACGGGAAGCCTGCATTATAAATGGTGGGACTTGGAACGGGACACCGACAGCCATCTCATCCTGCACTTTAAAGACAACTTTGACTTAGGTGAATCCCGTAGCCTCATCATCAACCTTGAGATGAAAACGGGACTCTACAAGGAACAAATCATCATACACCAAGAACCGTGCACTAACTTCTATCAGATAGAGTCCATCGAATACAGCGTGGAAGAAGGTGACGGAGTGAAAGAAGCCGGAACAGGACCTGATAAGAGTACCTATAAAAATGAAAATCTGGGAAACACAACCGACAAGCATGACTACTATCCATTCATCAATAAATGGACAGAATACGCATTCATACCCGATGGGCACTCTGATGAAACCTTCAAAAGCATAGACCCGGAGAAACGTAGCATCTATCTGCCCAACCACATAGAAGACGGAAAAATAATCATGGGACAACAACTGTTATTCTTCATCAACCAAGGCAAGTATTACAAAGAAGACGAACTGAGATATAAACATTTTGAAGTAGACATAGTAGGTATGAAATGGAACATATACACTTCAACCATCTACTACAAACGGCTTCAAGTGACATTCACCGCCACTCTTTCACGTCCCGGTAGCGATACAAAGAAGGTACTCAAGGGTAAATTCATGCAGAGATACCCTTATGACTGCTCGGAAATACATCACGAAGTAAAGGATTCTTTAGAAGATTAGAGTCCGGTGTCTGTCAGACAAGACTCCACCTCCTCCCTGCTCAATGCCGGAGCTTGCCCATCGGCAAGCTTGCGGCATACCAACCGACCGGCCGCCAGCGCTTCCACCTTTGTTGCAAATGGCAGGCGACCGCTCAAAGCAGGTATAAAAGGTTGATATATCAGGGTATCGGCTCCATGCAGCACCACGTAGCCGTAACCGCCTTCCACCTCCATCACCCGGCATTTCAACTCATTGCCACCGCCGGCAGTATGACCCGAACAGCAAGAAAGGCATACCGCCATCACAGCCGGTACACCTATCTTTATCATAATAAACATCAGCTTCATAAGTTCCGTTCAGTTATGGGGCGAATCAGACTTCCTCTTCCTCATCGGGTAGAAGTTCGTACACATCATCAAAGTAGCTGGTACCACTTGTTCCCGTCAGCACAAAACCACGTTCGCCGGTAGAGAAACCAACGGCAGCCCTGCGCGAAGAAGCACCGGAAGGATAATTATGTACATCTGTAATGGGGGTAAAGTCGTCATCGGAATCGCCGTACCATAAGTCCTTGTCAGGGTCGTACAGCCAGTAGTCGCTGCTCAAGGAAGTGCTGTTACGTATTCCCGTAGCCACAAATCCCCTTCCACCGATGACGAAGGATACGGCTTCGGACCGTGTGATGGCGTAGTCATCGTCATAGTCATTGTCGGAGTCCGTATCGGCAATGTCACGCAACTGGGTCCAGTTGCTTCCGTCGAACTTCCAGAAATCCACCAGATCGGTACTGTTGTTTCGCCCGCAACAGATGTAGGCCACCTCATCGATGACGAATGCCGTACCGAAGTAGCGCTTCTCGCCTCCATACCCGCTCACCGCTTCCCATTGCGAACCTTCGGCGCCATTGGGGTTGAAACGGTAGAAGTCCATCTTGTAGGCACTCTCGCTGCCGGTAGCGTCGCTGTTGCAGCCCGTACCGACATAGCCATATCCGCCTATACTGAAAGCCAGGGCACCATCGCGTACTCCACCTTTGAAGTCGTCTTTCCGTGTCCAGGTATCCGTGGCAGGGTCATACTCCCAGGTATCTGCTACACAGTAGGACGAGGAGCCGTCCTTTACGGAACCGGTCGTAATGTATCCCTTGCCATTCACGGCAAAGCCCACAGCAGCCTTGCGCCCGGCAACGGGCATGTCGGCACACTGCGTCCAGCTGTTCCGGCTCATGTCATACTCCCAAAGGTCGTTCAGGTAATCCTTGTTCGCTCCGTAGAAGCCGCCACACAAATATCCATAATTGCCGATGGTGAAGCCGGAGGCATAAGCGCGGTACACACCGTTATAGCTGGCTTTCTTCATCCACTGCCCCTGAGTGTATTCATCCTCGTCCGTACAACTGCCGGCAATGCACACGATGGCCAGCAACATTATTCCTACCAATAGTCTGTTCATTGTTTATTGTTTTTTTAATGATTAAGCTTTATACTTCCCACTTTCCAAAACAAGAAGCTGCGGGAGGTCCTTTTTGTCTGTCCGCAAAAGTAAACCACCGCAACCACACCGACAAAAATAACCGACGAACAGTCCGAAATTCCCGTTAAACGCCTTTACCGATAAAAACCGTCCGAACGCCGATTTTTGTAGGAAGATATAAAAGTTTTGCCTTTCCTTTGCCGCCAACTAAAAGAACAGAAATGAAGAAGTCATTGTACAGCTTATTCGCAGTCCTCGCTATCTTCTGCGCCTGCCAGGACGAGAACTCGCAGCTTGGAAAGAGCCTCGTGGAAAGCTCCTTTTATAATGTATACGCAGACACCTGCTCGGTAGACATCAGCACCATCCTGCTAGACTCCATAGAGACCCGGGGCGACAGCATCTGCCAGCTAGGACATTACCGGAGCAGCGCCTGGGGAGAAGTATCCGCCACCTACTATGCCGAATACTCCACGTCCGACTTCACCCCCAACACAGACTATACCTATACCCTCGACTCCCTCGTACTGCGAATGATACCTTCGGGCCATTTCTGGGGAGATACCCTGACGCAACAGCGCATCTCCATCTACCGGCTGAAAAAACCTATCGTGCTGGACAACGACGAGGACCTTTACAACAGCACCGTACTCCCGACGGAAGATGCCCCACTCTTCAGCTTTACCTTCACCCCCTGCCCGGGGCGGAAGAAGGAAGTAAGCGTCCGCCTGCCCGACTCATGGGGACAACAACTGCTGAATGACCTCGTGGCCCAGGACGACTACTTCGATACCCAAGACAAGTTCAAGAAGAAATTCCCCGGACTGGTCTTTGTTCCCGAAAACGACGGGCAGTGTATCACCGGATTCATGGTGAACGACTCTGCCATGAGCATCAACCTCCACTATCAGGAAGTCTCCAACCAACGTACCGGACAAGTGCTGACTTTCAACGTAAACACCGACTATGCCTATACCGGTATCCGGCACGACCCCACCGGCACCCACCTTGCTTCCCTGAAAAGCGGAATAGAGAACCTCGTCCACTCCAGCGACATGGGTTGCCTGGCCTATATGCAGGGATTGACGGGTTACTACAACCAACTGGAATTCCCCTACCTCAACAGCCTCGGAAGTGCCGGACAGATAGTCTCCATAGAGAGCGCCACACTCTACCTCTATCCTCTGGCCCGGAGCTACAACGAAGTGAGCCAGCTTCCCAATGACATCCGCCTTTATATCACGGACGAGAACAATGTGCTGGAGGACTACGTATACGGCAGTGACGGCGTAACCGTACAGACCGGCGACCTGACCATCGACGAGATGTACGGGAAAGAGACCTACTACTCCTTCGACCTCACCGAATTCATCCGCAACAACTACGGCACTTCGGGCATCAAGCGGCAGAAACTGCTGATGAGTCTGACAGACGAAGAAAGCACCACCACCTTCAACCAGGTCATCTTCACCAACGACCCCGAACAAGAAAACCAATGCAGATTAGACGTAAGATTCAAAATATACAACGAGCAATGAAACGCCATTACCGGATTCCCCTTCTGCTGTGCAGTCTGTGTACGGCAAGCCTCACTGCCGTGGCACAAAACACCACCAACCTGCCCACCTCCATGTACGGAGTGGGCGAACTGAGTGCCGGTGACGGCGGACGTTATGCCGGCATGGGCAACACGGGCATCGCCCTGAACCGTACCGGATTTCTGAACACGCTGAACCCCGCAGCCATCACCCGCATGGACACCGCCTGCTTCACGTTCGATGTGGGTGCATCTGCCTCATATGCCCGCTACTCCTTCCTGAGCGAACACAGCTCCAACTTCACCGGCAACCCCAACCGCATCAGCATGGGCTTCCGTGTCCTGCCGCGCTGGTATGCCCTTGTAGGTGCAGCACCATACAGCAGTGTGGGCTATGTCATCCAGACCGAAGAAGAGATAGAGGGAATGCCCGGCAACTACACCTACTCGCTCTTTGAGGGTACGGGCGGACTATACCGGTGCTACGTCACCAATGCCTTTGCACTGAGCAGGCAACTGTCGGTCGGCATCAACCTGGGGATGATAGCGGGCACAGTGACGCAAAGCGAAACGCAGGAAAGCGCCGTCGTAAAGTACGAATCTTCTAAACAGGCCTTTTATGCGGACTTCGGCATACATTACGAATGGGGTGCGACCGGACAACGGAAGTGGGCGGCAGGGCTGGTATTTGCTCCCTCCCTTCCCATCAGCCACGACAATACACTGACTTACAGCAACTCATCTACCAGCGAGAACCTCGATAAAGGATACCACAGCCGTACACAATATCTGCCCATGCACCTCGGCACCGGCCTCAGCATAACCACCGAACGCTGGGTGCTGACCGCCGACTACAACTACCTGGACTGGAGCCGCAACTCCTCCTCCTACACTTCCATGAAATACGAGAACCAGCACAAAGTGAACCTGGGAGGCAGCTACATTACCAAGCCACGTCTGGCACGTTCCACCGAGCTGATGGGCGGAATAGGTTTCGGCAACTCCTATATCAACCTGAAAGGCGGGAAGATGCAGTATCTGGAAGCCAGCGTAGGGGCGAGCTTCCCCATCCGGTACTCCTATCTCTCGCTGGGCGCCACGTGGCGGAAACAACTGAACTCACGCAGCAATCTGATGCAGGAAAGCCGGTTCAGTCTGAATCTGAACTTGACGTTCGGGGAAAGGATTTCGAGAGCAAAACTAAAGTAATACAAGGTTCCGGTTCACCACAGATTACACGGATTTTACACCGAATGATTATCATTTGTTGGATCTATATATGCAACGCGTTGCATATATAGATGCAGCACGCTGGAACTATAGATCCAACAAACAAAGTATATAGTATCTGAAAACGGGGTATTACAACACTGCCAGCCTGGACACATACCCTTTCACCCTTTCGCGGTAAGCATCGCCAATGGGGACATCCTTCTGCTCGATGAGCAATGTGCTGCGCCCGATGGCGCTGATGCAGTCCATGCGGACAATAAAAGAACGGTGCACGCGGATAAATTCGTTCGCCGGAAGTTTTTCCTCCATGTACTTCATACTGCATAGGCTCAAGATAGGCTTAGGGGAATCTTTACAGAAAATCTTCACATAATCGCCCATACCTTCTATATAGTTTATCCGTTCCAGGTCGAGCCGCATGATGCGGTTGTCACACCGCATGTAAATCACCTTCGGAACCTCTTCCGGACCTTGCCTTTGCTTGGGGGCGGACGTACCTGCATCCTGCAAAGAGAACCAGCGTGCCGCTTTGCTGACAGACTGGAAAAACGTGGAGAAATTGAGCCCGTCCATCAGATAGTCCAACGCATCCAGACGGAAACATTCGGCAGCATAGCGGTCGGTGTCTGTAATGAAAATGACACGAGTGGACGAGGACAAGAGCCTGCAAAAATCCATTCCGTTGATTTCACCTTCTTCCACCGGATAGATGCCGACAAAATAAACTTCCACTTTTGTCTCATAATAATCCTTCAGCGCTTCAAGAGGATTGCCGTACTTTCCGTGCAAAGAGAGAAAAGGAACTTTGCCGATATACTCTTCCAATCTTCCGGTAATCTCCGGGTCCGCATGCAAAATGGCACAATTCAAGTTCATATCCGTTTCTTTTTTACATAATGGACGCTGCCATATCCGAAAAACTGCAAACAGAAGAGCTAAAATTAAGCTTTATTTATGATTCAAAGATTACCTGCATCTACAGAAAGACTAAATTATCAGGAAAATAAAGTGCTCACTATGAATAGTTTCAAAAAAATAAACTTATCTTTGTACGTACATCCTCACAAAAAAGTAAAGGCTATGAAACAACAGAAACTATTCCACCTCGTATTGTCCGCCATATTGATTGTCTGCACGACCGGCTGTTATGATAAAGACGAAATTAAAGATGCTGAAAAATATCTGTTCAAAGATATTCAATACTCTTTTGAAGAAGGGGATGGATTCAGTACGTATGATGTAGAGCTCCTGCCCTTCATCATGGAAAACAATTTAAACAATAGTATCACCACCACAAACTCCCCCTTCGAAGACACATGGCAGGAAACCACCTTCCAGAGCAACGACCCCGAAGCATTTGTATGGATGGGGGAAGAAGATGTGTTCGTCAATACCCCTTACATGTTTGGAGATGAACTATTGTTAAGTGGGGCAACCATAAAATATGGCAGCGAAACAACAAAAGCCAAAGGTCCAAACAGCAGTACTTCCACCATCAGCATACAACCTCACTGTCGGCTCATCATAAAAGGAACACTACACTACAGCAAGCTTGTAGCTACCTATACGCTGACATTCGCAGGTGAATATACAAAAACGGAAAAACAGATAAAGGGAAAGTTCATACAAACAACTCCGGAAAGCTACACAGGAGACATTACCATGGAAGCGATAACGACAGATTAAAACGGAATTGCATACGTGGGCACACCATATTGCTCATCCTCTCCGTTCCTCCAGTAACCGGATAAACTCCTCCTCCTTGACGGGAAGAAGCACTACACACTTACCCTCGCCATATTTCACGAGCACATAGCGCATCACCGCAAACCGCCCTACCTGCATGGAAGAAGCACGCTCCACAGAAGTGATGTCTTTCATCAGAATTTCCTTACTCCGGGAGAAACGGCCGAAGGACAGCACCAACTTCCCGTCGGGCGTTACGGTATAGGTGGTATGAATCAGCTTCTCGATAATAACCACCAGCCAAAGCATGAAAATAGCAGCCAGGAACGGAGACTTGTACCAAAGCATATAGACGGCGAGAATACCTATCAGGATGAGAAACAGATACTGCCCCATAGCAATGCGCGCATGAAAGATTCGATTCATTTTATCTGATTTTTGCCGCTAAGGTACGTATTTTTATGATAACAACTTCTTCATTAGTATCTCCATTTCTCGAACTTCCGTCACATTCATCTTGCGGCAGACCGAAGCACATAACAATTCTACCCGTTCCGGCGAAAAATAAATCAGTTCTGCAATCTCCTTTACAGACTGTCCAAGAGCTACCAGCATACATATCAGTTCTTCATCCTTATCCACCTCCGGAATAGACTGATAAAGTTTCTCTAAAAAAGAAGGATAATGAAAAATAAAGATTTCACGGAATACAGCCTCACGAGTTCCGGACAACAAAGCCTCCGAAGCATTGGGAGAATCTTCCGAAATCATTTCGCGCAAAGCTCTGGCAATCTCCTGCATATTAAAAGGTGTCACTGTTTTCTTTGTTTTCATTGTATCTTATTTCACCATTATACATATTTACAATCGTTTTGATACAAATTTGCAAAATATGCACAACCTAACCATAAGAATACGATATACAATCTGATATACAATTTCATATTATATTTATTATCAAATAATTAACAAGAAAAAAAAACAAGTCTATTGTTGTAAATTTTAAATTAAGAAATTATATCTTTGCCTTACAAAACAAACAGTCCACAAAATATGAATGCCAAAAAACTTTCATTTTTACTTCTGATTCTCGTAGCTGTAGCCTGCACCAACCGCTCCACCTCTTCGGAACAAGACGAAATGAGGCATTGGAACAATGTCCTTCAACAAATCAATGCCTTACTACTCGAAAACAAAGCGCGACAAACGTTGGATCTTGCCAAACAGACCTTGCCCGAAATCCTGGAATCGGCAGAAAAAAACGGAACTACAGATACCCTGATTTACTATGCCCGCAAGATATTTAATGCCTGCGGGAACAATTACATAAACACCAAACAATACAAAGACGGCATCGACTATATGGACAGCATTGGGAACCATCCCCTCATCCGCGAACATTGCCCGCACGAACTGCTGAGCTTCAAGGCCGGACTGAACCAACTGTATGGCAATAACCCGGAAGCTGTCCGACTGGCAGAAGACTACCTCCAGTTACCGGTCTGTACCAGTGCCAATGACTTTATCCGGCAGGCAGAAATCATAAGCGGTGTCTACATGTACTCCGGAAACAATCTACCCAAAGCTATCCAAATTTTGGAAAAAGCAATAGATGTCTACCGGAAAGGTGGAAACTTCCCGAACATGCTGCGGATAATGTCACGATTGGGCATCTATTACCACCTCAGTGGCGAATACGAGAAAGCTATAGCCACTAACCAAGAAGCCATAGCCACTTACAACGACAGCATAGCACCTGGAAATGTAGTGATTGCCTACGGAGAACAAGCTAATCTCTACGCCGAACTGGGTATGTACGACCAGGCCCTGGAAATGAACAAAAAAGCCCAATACTACTCCATGCTGAAAGACAGCTTCGGACTGGGAGACTTGTACCGCTACCGTGCCCAGATCTTTCGTAACATGAATCAAAAGGACTCTGTATTCCACTACCTCAGGCTGGGAGAAAAGTTGTCAATGATACAAAACAGCTTTAAGGGCGTATTCGTAAACAAAGTAGAAACGGTAAACAGTTATCTGGACTATCCCGACTCTTTGGAAAAAGCACTGCAACTTGCCCTTAGCATCTGTCCCGATACCGTGCGGATGCCCCAATGGGCCAAATACCAACTCAACCTCCACCTAGGCCGGGCCTTACTGCAAACCGGGAAGGAGCAAAACGGCATACACCTGATAGACCGGGCTGCACAAGACCTCATCAACATGAAGTTCATGGAAGGCCGCGATGCCAACGAGATATTAATGGATTACTATCTGGCCAAAGGCATGAACGACGATTTTGCTCGTTGCTACATCCGTAACCGACAGTTTGCCGATTCTCTGGACAATAACGAAAAGAAACGTGCTGTGGCAGCAGCCAACATCCGGTTTGATGCCAACCAAAAAGAGAAAGAAAACAAACTGCTCTCGGCACAAGTGCAATGGCAGCAACAGCAGTTGTTCTACAACATCTGCATCTCCATTACATTACTGTTGCTACTTATCACCACTACAGCCTATTTCATCATCCGAAGGAAGGCCAACCACCAGCTTATAGAAAACAACAAACGGGAAATACAGACCCTCATTACCCGGCAGCAAGACCTGAACCGCCGCAACGAACAACTGACGGAAGAAATAGAACGGGCCATGGCTACCAATAACCTCAACTCCATTCGCCAGCTCACCGTGCAAAGCCTGCTCAGCAGGGAAGATGAGAACACATTCCGCCGGTCGTTTGCCACCATACATCCTTCTTATCTGCCCAAGCTCCGCGAAAGTTATCCTCAACTGACCCGCAACGAAGAATTGCTGGCCATGCTCATCTGCATGAACCAAAGTACCGACGAAATAGCCCTTATCATGGGAATCAACCGGAATAGTGTAAACGTAGTCCGTTCGCGCATGCGCAAGAACATGGAATTGCCCAAAGAAAAATCCCTGGATGAAGTATTGAAACAATACCTTACATAACAAATAAAAATAAGCCCGCTTATTTTGCTCTACGTTTGGTTTACACTATCTTTGCGGCGTTTAATACACAAAACCTATGGTAAGAAAGTTCGATTTTCTCGTTATCGGCTCCGGACTTGCCGGTATGAGTTTTGCGCTGAAAGTAGCGCATAAAGGAACAGTAGCCCTCATTTGTAAGGCAGGTTTGGAAGAGGCAAACACTTATTTTGCACAAGGAGGTATCGCCTCTGTCACCAATCTGGCCGTAGACAATTTTGAAAAGCATATCGAAGATACCATGATTGCGGGTGACTGGATAAGCGACCGTGAAGCCGTAGAGAAGGTGGTGCGCAATGCCCCCGAACAAATCAAGGAGCTTATCAAATGGGGAGTGAACTTCGACAAAAAGGAGGACGGAGAGTTTGACCTGCACAAAGAAGGCGGCCACTCCGAATTCCGCATCCTCCACCATAAGGACAATACGGGTGCAGAGATACAGACCAGCCTCATTGAAGCTGTGAAGCAACACCCCAACATCACCGTACTGACCGACCATTACGCTGTGGAAATCATTACCCAGCATCACCAGGGAATCATCGTTACCCGCCACACCCCCGGCATCAAGTGCTACGGTGCCTATGTGCTGAACGAAGCGACGGGCGAGGTGGATACCTTCCTTTCCAAAGTCACCATCATGGCAACGGGCGGTTGCGAAGCCGTTTACCGCCATACCACCAACCCGCTGGTGGCCACGGGAGACGGCATTGCCATGGTCTACCGTGCCAAGGGAGCAGTGAAAGACATGGAATTCATCCAGTTCCATCCCACAGCCCTTTTCCATCCGGGAGACCGCCCCTCGTTCCTCATCACCGAAGCCATGCGCGGTTATGGCGGCGTGCTGCGTACCAAAGACGGAAAAGAATTCATGCAGAAGTACG
>OHQR01001099.1_pt1 | contig 15152 bp, 17 predicted proteins | sample 1578191 | NCBI WGS metagenome assembly OHQR01 (sample SAMEA3879577, study PRJEB24766) | human gut metagenome | biome: human-associated habitat; feature: feces | place: USA | collected 1985/1987 | reverse complement strand
ACAATCTAGGGTGGAGTGCTCGGAAAGAGATAGGACATGTCTTTGAGGCACGAAGTGCTGTAGTTATATAACCTCTTTGATTGCTGCAATCATGCCTGTCGGGTCTGCCATATTTCTTCCTGCGATGTCAAATGCTGTCCCGTGTCCCGGAGAAGTTCTTACAATGTCTAATCCGATTGTCATATTAACTGTTTTTATGCCCGCAACGGTTTTAATAGGAATCAAACCTTGGTCGTGATAGTTTGCAATATAGCAGTCAAATTCATCTTTTTCATTATTATAATAATGCTTTGCGGCATCAATAAATAACGTATCGGAAGGTTTTGGCATTGCGATACTTATTCCTGACTTTTGAAGTTCTTTAACTGCAGGGATTAAAATAGCCATCTCCTCATTTCCTAAAATTCCGTCTTCACCGGCATGAGGATTAAATCCGCATAGCGCAAATTTTGGATTGTTTATTTTAAATTGTGTTTCAAAAGTTCTTACGAGGTTTTTTACCTTAGTTATAACAATTTCTTTTGTCAGGTGAATATCTTTTAGCGCGCAATGACGGGTTAAAAGCAGCACTCTAAAGTTATTGGCAACAAAAAGCATCTCAGCAAGCTGATTATCGTGGGATAAACATTTTTGCAAAACTTCTGTCTGACCGTTAAAAACATGTCCTGCTAAATGCAGTGCATTTTTTGCGACTGGTGCTGTAACTATTGCTTTTGGCTGAATTTCACAAACTTTTACAAGAGATTTGTATGAAAATTCTCCGCCTTCTTTTGTGACTTTTCCGGGTTCAACTTCACCATCATAAGGAATTTCAATAATTTCGTAATCCTTATCCGGTTTCCCGTAATAGTTTAAGATTTTGGAATTTGAAATTATAACAACTTTATCCCGGGGTAAATTAAGCTCATTAAGTGCTTTTATTGTAATCTCAGCACCAATTCCGTTTGGGTCGCCTGTTGTTATTGCTATTTTATTTTTGTATTTTTCCATTTTGTTAGCCTTCGTGTTTTTCGAAGTATTTAAGAATTTCAACAAGAGTATTAACTCCGCCGAGGTTTCCTGATTTTGTAACTATCCACTGATCGGAATTTGCGTTTTTGCTGAGCGCGATAGCCGGCAGAACCTCATCAATCAGCTGTAACTGGTTTGCATCAATTGCATTGCAGCATTTGTAGGATGTTTCTCCGCCAAGTGTTATTAAAATTGCTTTTTTCTTCTCTAAAACTTGTTTAGACAAATCAGAAAGAAAATCTGTTATAACATTTGCCAATCCTGATTTTGTTAAATCGGCTTTTATTGTTTCTTCTGAAAATCCGTCAAAATTTTTCAATAGTTTTGAAGTATGAATAAGTACGATATTGTTATTGCCTAAATTAGAAACAATTCTATCAACAAGTTCTTCTTGAACCCCTGATAATACAGTGTTCATATCAAGTTCAATTATTAAACTGTTTTCTTCGTAATCATCATCTTGTTCAAATTTATCAATCTGACTCGCTGTAATTTGTGTTGCACTGCCTGATACAATAAGTTTAGGTAATTTAGGAAGTTTCACCGATAAAATTTCGTTATTTTCTTCCTGAGGAAACCACTGATTGCTTAGAACTTTTCCTGCTGCAGCTGTTCCAACCGGCAGAATTTTATAGTTAGATTTTTGCATAGCAAGAACAACCTGTTCCAAATCAGTTGTTGATACTGAATCAATAACTATGATTTTAACACCGTTTTCAATTAGTTTATTCATTGCCTGCAGTATAGGACCTGCACCAATCATAACTGTTTTAAGTTCTATTAAACCGACTAACTCTCCAAGGTTTTCCCCAAGCTGCTGTTTTAAAAGTGTCGGCAGATGAGATTCCGATATTGGAGAATACGGATCTCTTGCCATTTCTGTTCTTTCTATAGGAACTCCGCGCAATAGATGGTACCCGCCAACCGTAATTCTTCCTTCTTGAGGAAATGCAGGCATAATAACCGCAGCATCCCATTCAAGAACTTCCAGCATAGACATGACTTCAACCGCGATATTTCCTCTTATTGTTGAATCGATTTTTTTATAGAAAAAGTCAGGATTAATCTTTTCTACAAAAAGCTGGGTGGCTTCTTTAACCTTTTCAAATGCTTCTTTTGGCGAAATGTTCCTTGATTCTGTAGATAAAGCCCAAGCTTGCTGAATATCAGCTGCAGCCGGTTCTATTTCAGCATTAAGCAGAATGTTAGTTTCAGCACCATTTAATTTGAATTGTAATGCGGTATCATTTGCACCTGTAAGATCGTCTGCAATAATACCGACGGTGTTTGAATTAATTATCATAATACAGCTTCTTCAGCATCCTTTTTAGAACCTAGTAATCTGATGGTGTTTGCTCTGATAAAGAAAGATTCTCTTTCATTATTAGTTGTTTTATCAACCCATCTGTTGTTAGCAATAGAACCGTCAACAGCAACTAATCTGCCTTTTTTTACGTATTCTGCTGCAAATTCAGCCTGTTTGTCCCAGATTTCAATATTAAACCAGTCTGTTACTTCTGATTTTGTTTTTGAATCCCATCTGTTTACGGCAACAGAGAAATTAGCTTTGGTTTTGCCTGAGTCAAATGACTTAAAGCCTTCTGATGCATCTCTGCCGACTCTGCCTACAACTGTAACTGTGTTCATATATCTTACCTCTTTCAATTTTAAATATTATACAAATTTTTTTTCTTACGTCAAATTAATACATTTTTATTAAACTTCTGACTTCTTTCAGAACGCTTTGAGCTTTTTCTCTGGCTTTGGCTGAACCATCTTTTATAATTTGTTCAACTTCATCAATATGTTCTTCGTAATATTTACGTTTTTCTCTGATTGGTGCAAGTTTTGCATTAATTCGTTCAGCAAGCTGGCGTTTACATTGGGCACAGCCTCTTAAACCTTTTTCACATTCACATTGAACCGTTGCAATTTCGTCTTCTGATCCGAAAATCTGCCAGTATTTGAATGCTACTTCACAATCCTGCGGGTGTCCCGGATCGTCTTTTCTGAGCCTTGAGCGGTCAGTTATTGCCGTCATAACCTTTTTAGCTGTTTCTTCTGCTGAATCTGATATTTTTATATCATTATGGAAAGATTTACCCATCTTGTTTCCGTCAAGCCCGCAGATTAAAGAGCAATTGTTAAGCAGCGGCTTTGCTTCGTGGAAAAATTCTCCGTAAAGGTTATTAAATCTTCTTGCAATATCTCTTGTAATTTCGATATGCGCCACCTGGTCAATTCCGACAGGTACATAGTCAGAATTAAACATCATAATATCTGAACTCATTAATACAGGATATCCCATAAGCCCGTAATTTATCTGAGAGCCCTGACCGTCTTTTGATTTAAGGATTTTTGCCATATCTTTAAGGCAAGGATCTCTTTCAACCCAGTTTTGCGGAGTAATCATACCAAGGTAAATATTGAGTTCTGCAATCTCCGGAACCAGTGATTGAACATATATGACAGACTTGTCCGGGTCAATTCCCGAAGCCAGCCAATCCATAACTACATCAAGTGTATTTTGTCTTAGATCTTCTGTTTTATCATATTTTGTAGTCAAAGCATGCCAGTCCGCAGCAAAGAAGTAACAATCGTATTTATCTTGCAGTTGAACCCAATTTTGAATAACCCCAAGATAATGACCCAGGTGTAATTTACCGGTGGGGCGCATGCCTGAAACTATAACTTCTTTCATAAAACAGTCCTTTCTATTACTTTAGACATTATATAACAAAAGAATTCTGCACTGTTTAAGATTGAAATATTGTAACAAATTTAATCAGATAAAAAGCATAAAAAAAAGACCTTGTTAATACCAAGGCCTATCCGTTTAAATAAGAAGAGAGAGCTTTATATATTTATATAAAGTATTCTCAATCGAAAAAATTGCTAAATTTGTAGTGGTAAATTTACATAACTTAATAATTGGTTATCCAGAGTTGAGATTGATACGGTTGCATTGCAACTTCGCATTTATGCAATATAAAACACAAGGTTAATCAAAAAGTCTGCAACAAGCATATAAATCGTTGAAAGGATTGCTGCTTGAGTTGTTGAAGTTCCGACTTCTTTAGCACCGCCTTTTGTTTGATAGCCTTTTGTTGCGCAGACTAAAGCTATAAGTGCTCCAAAGATACAGGCTTTTAGCAAACTTATATAGATATCTTTTGTTGACATCCAGGCCCAGGCAGAAGCCATATATCTTGACGGGTTAAGATTAATTGTACCCAATGATACAAACATTCCGCCAAGTATTCCGATAAATTCAGCGATTAGTACAACCATAGGAACAGTAAGTGCTGCTGCAATTATTCTTGGGGTGAAATAGTAACCAACGGGATTGATTTTAAGGGTTTTAATCGCATCAACTTGAGAGGTAACCTGCATATTTGCAATTTCTGCAGAAATTGCGGTGCCTGCTCTTGCACCTATGGCTAAGGCGACAAACCCCGGAGCAATTTCTCTTATCATAACAACCGCAATAGTGCCGCCAATATAGGTTTCAGCACCTGTTAAAAGAAATTCTTTAGAAACCTGGATAGCGATAACTGCCGCTGATATGAATGCAATAACAAGTGATATCGGTAATGAATCGTAACTTATGGCAGCAGCTTGCGAGACTACTGTTCTAAATTTAACGTTTCCTCCGAAAAGATATTTAAAACATTCTATAAGGTTTTGAACGCATAATCCTAAAAATTTAATCAAGTTTTTGCCCCTTCATCTTATTCCATGAATATATCATAAAAAAGATTTTAGTGCCTGAATTAAATCCGGATTATTTTCTTTTTTGAGTTTGTGAAATTTTATTTTTATCAACTGTTGCGATAAATTTTATAGCTTCATTAGAAGGAATGGCAAAGCCTATACCTATATTTGAAATATTATGATCAGGATTGTAGATAGATTGGCTAATTCCGATAACCTGCCCTGTTGAATTTAGCAGTGGCCCCCCCGAGCAGCCGGGGTTTATTGCAGCGTCTGTTTGGAACCTGTTTTTTACATAGTCTATTCTTGATATTATTCCAAGGGTTAGCGTGTTGGAAAATCCGAACGGATTTCCTATTGATAAAACTTTTTGTCCGACTTTTACAGATTCCGAATCTCCGAAGGATACTGTTTCGAGTGGTTGTTTCGGGTTTATTTTAATAAGTGCAAGGTCTTTGTTCTTGCCCATTTGTGCTATAAATTGGGCTTTGTAGGTTTGCCCGTTGAACGTTGTTACATCAATTTCTTTATAATTTTCAACAACGTGAGATCCTGTTAATATGAGTCCGTCAGAGGTTACAATGCAGCCGGTTCCGGCAGAAACACCTTCTTTGACCTGCGCTTCAATCGCAACAATCGCAGGACTTATTTTTTCATAAACACTTATGTTAATCTGCTCATCGGGTGCATAATTCACCTGAGAAATACCGGGATTAGCGCTTAATACAATCAGTGATAATAAAATAAGTACATTTTTTCTCATATTAACCTCTCTATTGTATTATTTTTTTTCTTTTATTTAAAATATATTCTCTGTATTTTTAAATTTAAGGTTAGTTATTTATTTTATTAAAATAATAATTTTTAATTAAACTAACTTTAATCAATGACTTTGCACCAAAATTTTCTTTGTGGTAATCTGTTTTTATAAAAGATTTACGAGAGTTGGTAGCTATGATTATAGATAAAGAAAAATTAGTGTCTTGTATAAAAAAAATAAGTGAACCAAGAGTTTTAATAGTTGGAGATTTAGCTCTTGACGAGATGATTTACGGCGATGCGGAACGAATTTCCCGTGAGGCTCCTGTACTTATTTTGCAGCACACTAAAACAAAATTAATATTAGGCGGCGCATCAAATGCTGCGCATAACGTTGCAACATTAAATAATGGTAAAGTCGGTGTTATCGGGGTTTCCGGTGATGATTATTATTCAGGTTTATTATTTGAAACTTTTGATGAGGCAAATATTGATTGTTCTAAGATTGTCAAAGATAAATCCCGTAAAACTATTGTTAAAACAAGGGTTTCAGGCTCAATTACAACTTCTATTACCCAGCAGATTGTAAGAGTTGACCGCCAGACAAAAGGACCTGTTTCTGTTGAAACCGAAGAAAAAATTATTAAAAACATAGAAAAAGTTTTGCCGGATTATGATGCTGTTATTTTGTCAAATTATCATGTTGGAACTTTGACTGATAAGATTATTAAATTCACAACCGATTTAGCAAATAAATTGGGCAAGGTTGTAGTTGTTGATGCTCAAAAAGATTTGGGTTCTTATAAAAATGTAACTTCAATGACCCCTAATCTTCCGGATACTGAAAAATCTGTAGGGTTTAAAATTGAAACAGAAGAAGATTTAAAACGAGCTGGTGAAATCTTGTTATCAGAAACTGAAGCAAAAGCGGTATTGATTACCTGCGGGGCAGATGGTATGTTTGTTGCCAAACCTAATAAGGATTATACAAAAATTCCTGTATTTAATAAATCAGAAGTGTTTGATGTTACAGGTGCCGGTGATACTGTTACCGCCGTATATTCATTGGCTTTGGCTGCAGGAATTGATCCTGTGTATTCAGCAGTTATCGGTAATGTTGCGGCAAGCCTCGTTGTAAGACAGTTTGGATGTGCAACCACTACTGTTGAAGAATTGCTTAATGCAGTTCAAGAGTTAAAGATTTAATTTAAGGAGACTTTTATATGGATAAATTAAAAGAACTTGTAAAGAAAATCAGAATTGTTGATTTTATTATTATAGCTTGCGTTATTATTGCGCTTTGTGTCGGGTTTGTAACCTTCAAAGGCTATAGACAAACTGCTGATAAACAGATTGAAGCTACTTCAAATATTGTTTTTAAAGTTTATATGAGAGGGGTAACTTTCTCCGGTAAAGAAATTCCTATTAAAAAAGGTGAAAAAACATTTATTAGTATAAGAAATGTTCCGTATTCAGATTTAGATATTTTAGATGTAAAAGCCGATAGACGTAAGATTGTTCTTCCAACTTTAAACTCTAAAAAAGTTGTTATTGTGGTGGAAGACGTATCACAGCCTGATTTGTATGATGTCGTTGTAACTTTAACAGATAAAGCTAAGATTACAAAAGACGGAGCGGTTGTAGGTGGAAATAAAGTTAAATTAGGTCTGCCGATTACATTAGAAGGTTCTGATTACAAGTTCACAGGATCAGTATCTGATATCAAGGTTATTGATGCAGTTGTTAATGAAGCTATGGAAAAAAATATAAATACTACTGATGATGTTCAATAAGTTTTTTAAATTTACTCAAAATAGATTAAATTATTTATACGAAAACAGTTTATTTTTGCAAAATATTGATTGGTGTATTCTGCCGTTCATATTGTTGACCTTTGCGGCTTCAACATTTATGCAGTCTGATGCTATAGGTTTTTTTGCATTAATTGTTATGTTTTTAACTTTTGTGAAAATGCTTTTTAAACCCGGTGAAACTGTAGATTTTAAATATTTTGAAATCTGGCTGGTTGCATATTTTATGATTGTTGTAATAAGCCTGTTTGGTTCAACACTGTTTGCATTGAGTTTAAAAGGTTTTTTCAAAACTTTTGTTTATATCGGTTTTTATTTTTCGGTAGTTCAATATTTAAAATCTCATAAAGATCATATTGCTTGGCTTTTGGGGGCAATTGCGTTGTGTGTTGCCGGAGAATCTTTTGTTGGATTTTTACAAAGCTTTTTACACCTTGATGCGATTTCTACCTGGCAGGATACTTCAAGATTGAACCCGGAAGATATTTTATCAAGAGTTTATGGAACCTTAAAACCGTTAAATCCAAACCTTTTTGGCGGATATTTGGTTTGCGGTTTCCCTGCTGTATTGGGTTCTGTTTTTTATTTTGTAAATCGTAAATGCTTTAGAACCGCTGCGGTTGCTTTGTTTTTTACGTTGCTTGGGGTTTATGCGATATTTCAAACCGGCTGTCGCGGAGCGTATCTTGCTCTAATGCTTATTTTTGGCTGTGTATTTTTGATTTCAGCTAAATTTTTCTGGAAAACTTATAAAAAATTATATATTTCATTTATTGGCGGGGTTATGACATTGTTTTTTGCCTCAATAACTTTTGTCGGCGCGTTACGACACAGATTTTTATCAATTTTTGCAATGCGTAATGATTCCTCAAATTCTTTCAGGTTTAATGTATATCATTCCGCGGTTGAAATGTTTAAAGACAACTGGCTGCTGGGAATTGGTGTAGGTAATAAAAATTTCCGTGAGATATACGGTTTGTACATGAAAACCGGATTTGATGCGTTAAGTGCGTATAATATTTACCTAGAAACTGCTGTAGAGAGCGGTATATTTGCTTTATTGGCGTTTTTTGGATTTCTGTTTACCCTTTCTAAAGATGCCGTTATTTTTATATTGAAATCAGAAAACAGAGAAGCTGTAATTTTTACAGCAGTTTCAATAGTTTCAATCTGGGCAGTAATGTTCCACGGACTTGTTGATACAATATATTTCAGACCGCAGCTTCAATTTATGTTCTGGACATTTGTTGCGGTGATTTCAACAACTACACGTGCTAAAATTGATTAACCCCAGTAACTTCTGTGGCAGTGATGGTGATGAGAGTGGATATTGTAGTTAAATCCCATCCCCATTCCTGAATAAAATCCCATTGGCATAGGTGAAAACATATAACTAGGAGTGTTAAAAAACATCCAAGGTGTGCAGGCACTCATAAGTCCCATTGTGCCTATTGCGTTGGAAACAGGGTTTCCGTAACCAGCATACATGTTTATGGTGTTGCCTACCGGATTTCCAAAGCGCTGCATTTCGTATGCAATTTCGTTTCTGGCAATACCGTTTGTCAGGTTGCCAAATAAGTTCATTGTAGCATATTGCGGGTTGACTCCGTTAGTCCGCTGCTGCCCGTATGTTACAAGGGAAGCTAGTCCGCAATTAATATTGCTCATAATTCGCATGTTCTCGGCAAAGCCCATCAGTAATCCTCTTTTTTGTGTTTATTATTTATATAAAGTATTTTTAATTTCATTAATTGATTAATTTGAATATATTGTAAAGATATATTAAGTATATGCTTATAAGATTAGTAAATCCGACAATAATTTTTTATACATTGTGGCGATTATTTTAAATGATTGAACTTGTACAATTCATATATAAAGACTTAGTGGAGTAAATTTTATGTTTATTGGAAATAGTTGTAATGATTGCAACAGGTACAATCGTTTGGAAATGAAAAATATTGATCAAAATCTTTTGCCGTGGCTAGAAGACATTATTGAAGAAAACAACAGCCGCGTCGAACGTAAAGAGTGGAAAAGTAAGTACAACAGTTATGTTGTATATGATTACGAACCTTTCTGTACTGAGGGGTTTGAAATTAATCTGGTTATAACCTCTCGAGAGTGTTCTTATTTGAATTTTATAAAGTATTTGTATGATGAGAAAGTTAGTACGATTGAATATTTGAATAATTGCATAACTATATGAGAGTAAAAAAGCGGAAGTGTATAACACTTCCGCTGCCTAAATTATAAATATATTAAAATATTAATTACTCTTCAGGTTTTTGAAAACAGTCTTTGCAGAATACTTCTCTGCCTGGAACAGGTTTGAATGGAACCTGAGTTTGGGCGCCGCATTTTGAGCAAACTGCATCATACATTTTTCTTTTTCTGTTGTTTTTTCTGCGGGCAGATCTGCATTCAGGGCATCTTTTTGGTTTGTTAACAAGACCTTTTTCAGCGTAGAATTCCTGTTCGCCTGCTGTGAAGATGAATTCTTTACCGCAATCTTCACATACTAATTTTTCGTCTTCGTACATTGTTTTTCTCCTGATTGTGTACTTTTAGGTTAATGAATAACCATTGGTTATCATTTCATTATACACTATTTTGAAATTCTTGCAAGTATGTTTTGAAATTTAACGCTTAAATCTTGAAATGTGTTTTTGAACTTTTCTATTTTCGACAATATTACCGTCTTTATCTATATAGTGTTCTTTATGGCTGTTGTCAGCGTGTCCTGTTTTCTTCAATCGTTTTTGGGTTTGTTTTTCTTCTGTTTTTACTGCTCTCTCTTTTATTCTAGGAATTTGGGCTTCAAAATCCTCCAGGTTGATTCTTACAAGTTCAGATCTTGCATCAAATTCGTTTTTAAGGACTGTTATATAATCTGCAAGGGTTGCGGCATCTTGCGTTCTTCCTAAATCTGTCCATTTGTTTGCAATATTAGTAAGATCAGATATTTGCTTTTGGATATATGTCGGTATATTAATATCTGTATCAGTTATAAATTTATCAATAGGGGTATCTGTTTTAAGGTTATTCATTCTTTTTGTTGTTAGAATAGTTACTTTGAGTGTGCTTAAATCTTGAACTGATTTGTCCCCATTTTCACGTGCTTCACTTTCTTTGCGGAAAGCTGTCTGCGGGTGGATATGATCATCCGTTCCAACAGACGGTTCCAGCAGCCTTAGACCGATTTCTTCCGAATCTCTGGTAATCCTGATATATTCTTCTGTTTCATATTGATAGCGAAGTTTGTATGGCTGCGAATATTTGACAATAAATGCGTTAATTGAATCGGAGGATTGTGGCAGTTTTTTAGCTGTTTTAATAATTTTGCTTTTAAGTTTGGCATTGGATATTTTTAAATTTTTTAGTTCATTTAAAAATATTTTTCTGCTGAAACGTTCTTCAGGAATAGGATCAGGTTCAAATATTTTGTCAAAAGAGTTTTGAATAACTTTTCGAGTTTCTATATATTCTTTTCTGGGCAAGGTTCTTATCATCAGGTTTATTTTATTCAAAATATTGCTTTGCTTTTTTATTAGAATCTGCTCAGCTTTTGGGTATTTTAGTTTTAACAATTCTTGTAATGTTAAATCCGGATGTTTTTTAGACAAAGTTTCAAGTATTGAAAAAATTTCTTTTTCAATTGGAAACATTTGATTTTTGTAGTCTTTTAAAGCTTTTATTGCAACAGAACTTTTTTTGTTTAAATCTCCTTGAGCTTTCAGAATATCAACATTTTCTCTAGGAATCAAAACGATATCAGAATAGGCATCAGAAATTCCTTCTCTTAATAACTTTTTAAAAAAAGTTTTTGTAAATTTTGTTTCAAATTCGCTGCTTATATAAGCAGCTCCGCCCAGAAAGTTTACACTTCTGCGCGGAGCTGTAATGTTTTCTGCTGAATTTATTGAAGTTTTACAAAAAGTATCATGAAGCGGGATTTTACTTTGCCATACATTGCTGATGTATGACCGTGTTTGCAGGGGTTTTGCATTGTTGATTGTTTTATACCCTATTCTACTATTTGTAATTTGAATTTTTGCAATATCCATGTGTTTAATAAAACTTCTGAATTTTTTTTTTGTTATCAGTATTGTAAAGATTAATTGCTTTTGCTTAATACTGAAACATTTACTCCCGGAGGTTGAATATATAATGGTTTAAGTTCCTGCCATTTACATTCTTGTCTGTTTAATTTTTCCAATGTTAATCTTGCCAGAATTTCTCCCAGAGGGTATTCACTCTGCTGGTATGAGGTTCCGCCAAGTTCCTTTTGTAATTTATCATCTGTTATAAGATAGTATTTTTTTTCTGCTAACAGATTTTTTATTTCTTCAAGCTGAACTGCACCGTGAATTTTTTCATCATAATACAGATACCCTGAATTTTTTCTTGCATCAAGCGCGACCATAACCGGTTTATCCTGATTGTCGCCGATGTGAGATAAAATCTCAAGAGAAGATATTCCGCATGCTTGTATATTTAGCTGCTGAGCCATCATTCGTGCAACAGTTGTGCAGGCTCTTATACCCGTAAAGCTCCCGGGTCCGTCATTTGTACCGATAGCTGATAAATCTTGCGGAGTTAATCCGTTTTCGTTTAAAACTTCTTTGATTGTTGAAATTAAAAATGCTGAATGATATTTATTATCCTGATTTGTCACTATTTTTGATGTTAGAATTTTATTATCTTCGGCCAGTGTGACATACATTTTGTCTAAACAGGTATCAAATACTAATATTTTCACTATTGTAATCCTTTTATAATATTAATACATTCATCTCCAAAACCTTCAAAGCTATATTTTCTATAATCGTTATCTTCGTAGGTTACATTGATTTTCACATGATTGAACGGGAATTCATCTTGAGAAAATTCAGCCCATTCAACGAAGGTTATTTGTCTGCCTTCAGAATATTCACGAAGTTCATCAGTAATGGTCTTAACACCTTCGTCTTCAAGTCTGTATAAGTCAAAATGATACATCGGGAGTTTGCCGCCGTGGTATTCGTTTAGGATAACAAAAGTCGGGCTTGTAACTTTTTCTGTTATTCCTATGGCTCTAGCGGCTTCTTTTACAAATGCGGTTTTACCGGCTCCGATTTCTCCGTATAAATTTATAAAACAACCGTTATCTTCAATTAATTTTGCAAATTTATATGCAAGTTCTTTAGTTTCTTCCAAATTTTTACATGTTTTTTCATATCTATTCATAGTGAACTACTACCTTATTTCTGCCTGTATTTTTTGCTTCGTAAAGTGCTTTATCAGCTTTTTTGAGCAGGTCCTCGTCATTATCAGTATCTTTTACTTCATAAATTCCAAGGCTCATTGTTACTTTTATTGTTTTAACGTCACTTTCCGGATTTGTTTTTGAAATATCAATAGATTTATTTTCAATTGTTTTTCTAAGACGTTCTGCTACCATTTGTGCTTCTTCAATTTTTGTAAAAGGAAGAAGAATTGAGAATTCTTCTCCGCCGTATCTGCCGGCAATATCGTATTCTCTGAGTTGACCTCTTATGACTTTAGCGATAGTCTTTAGAACTAAATCTCCTGTCACATGACCGTATGTATCGTTTACTCCTTTGAAAAAGTCTATATCTGTCATTATTCCGCACAATGGTGCCTTTTGACGTTTTGCATTTGAAACTTCCTGTTTGATACGTTCTTCAAGTTGTCTGCGATTGTAAAACCCTGTTAAAGCATCCAGTGTTGCGTGTTTTAATATTTCTGCGTAAACATTGGCTCTGTTGATTGTTGTTGCAATTTGTGATGTTAACTGGGTTAAGTAATCAATGTCTTTTTCTGTAATTTTTTCATTTGTGCTTTTTGCAACAAGAATACCGACGTCTTTTCCTTCGCTTTTAAGAGGAAGGGCAAGAGTTTTTTTATCATCTGTGAAAACTTTTTCTTCAAAATTATTTATAATATCAAGTATTTTAGGGTCTTTGCAAGCTGTCGGCCAGGATAGAACATTAACCCCTGTCAATTCATTTTTCAAGAAAATATACACCAGATAATCTTCAAAAAATTTGTCAATCATTTCACCGATAATTGGTATTACGTAGTTTAATTCGTACTGGGTTTCAATGATTTTTGCAATATTTTTCATAGTTTCGTGAAAATTGATATTTTTTTGCATTTTTTCACTCAGGATAATGTTTTGAACTTTTAGTGATATAAACGGAGAAGCTATTTGCAAAAATTCACGAAGTTCATCACTATCACTTGAAAAACACAAATATCCGATGCTTTTTTTATGTTTAAAAATCGGGTATTTTATACATTCTTTTTCTATAATTGGAGAATCTATATATATTTTGTTATTTGTGTCGATAGAAAAATTTTCAATTTCAAAATTATCTGAAAAAAAAGTCCTTAACGAATTAAGCAGTGATTTTTCACTGTAGCTTTCATTAAGAACTTTTGAAAGTTTTTCTATTTTAGTTAACAAATTTAAACCTCAACCTGTTCTGCGATTTCATCAGGGATATCACAGTTTGCGTAAACATTTTGAACATCGTCCAATTCTTCCAATCTGTCGATTAATCTCATAACAGAAGTTGCAGTTTTTAAATCTGTTATTTCAATATTGTTTTGCGGAATTCTTGTTAATTCGGCAGCTGTACTTTTGAAGCCTTCTTTTTCAAGACCTTCAACAACTGTTTGGAAATTTTCAACCGATGTGATAACTTTGTAACAGTCTTCATCTTCTGTAACGTCTTCTGCATCAAGGTTTATGGCAGCTTCAAATAATTTATCAAAATCGACATCTGTATCAAATTCGATACTGCCTTTTCTGTCAAACATCCAGCTTACACAGTTAGATTCACCTAAATTTCCGTTGTATTTAGTAAAAATACTTCTAACATCTCCGGCAGTTCTGTTTCTGTTGTCTGTCATAGCTTCTAATACAACAGCAACACCGCCTGCTGCGTAACCTTCGTATGTTAATTCTTCATAGCTGTCAGCACCGCCTGCGCCGGCTCCTTTATCAATAGCTCTTTTAATATTATCATTCGGGAGTCCTGCTGCTTTTGCTTTTTCAATAGCAGTTCTGAGCCGGAAATTACCTGCCGGGTCAGGTCCGCCAAGTTTAGATGCTACAATAATTTCACGTGAAAATTTCTGAAATTCAGCAGCTCTCAAAGAATCTGTTTTAGCTTTTTTATGTTTAATTGTTGACCATTTTGAGTGTCCGCTCATAAATATCCCCTTTTTAATTACCTTTTCGTCTGTATCAATAATGATAACTAAAACCAACAAGTATATCAAGTATTTTGTTAAGTTGGCGGATTATAAAATATAATCTTTGATATTAATCTGTTTTGTGTACAAAAATAAGGAGTAAATAATGTTCGATCGTAAATGGATTTATGAATTACTAAGTCCTGAAAATGCAGGATTAGTTTTAATAGATTATGAGCCGCAAATGGTTTTCGGCGTCGAGTCTATGAATAGAGCTGTCTTATTAAATAACCTTTCCGGCATATGCAAGACTGCAAAACTCTTTGACATTCCGACAGTGTTAACAACAGTTAGAGCAGATAGTTTCAGCGGTAAAATGGTGCCGGAAGTTACGGAAGTTTTCCCAAATCTTCCTATTTATGACAGAACTACTCTTAATACGTGGGAAGATGCGCCAACGAGAGAGGCAATAAAGAAATTAGGCAGAAAGAAACTTATAGTAGGTGCTCTCTGGACAGAGGTCTGTTTAACTTTTCCAGTGCTTTCGATGCTTAAAGAAGGTTATGAAGTTTATTTTCTTGAAGATACATCAGCCGGTCAGTCCAAGCAAATTCACAAAGCTGGTGTACGCAGAATGATGCAGGCGGGTGC
>OHQR01001088.1_pt1 | contig 15207 bp, 9 predicted proteins | sample 1578191 | NCBI WGS metagenome assembly OHQR01 (sample SAMEA3879577, study PRJEB24766) | human gut metagenome | biome: human-associated habitat; feature: feces | place: USA | collected 1985/1987 | reverse complement strand
ATTCATCTCAAAACAAGGCTGCGATAGAGAAGGTACGTGAAGATGTTCTTTCTGGTAAAACAAAATTGCTATATGTTGCACCGGAGTCGTTAACAAAAGAGGAAAATGTAGATTTCTTGCGTTCTATAAAAATTTCTTTTTATGCGGTTGACGAGGCTCATTGTATATCTGAGTGGGGGCATGATTTTCGTCCGGAATATCGGAAAATAAGACCAATTATTAACGAAATTCAAGAAGCGCCTGTGATAGCCTTGACCGCGACAGCTACCGATAAGGTGCGGATAGATATAAAGAAAAGTCTTGGGATTCAGGATGCGAAAGAATTTAGGAGTTCATTTAATAGGGCAAATTTGTATTATGAGGTAAGGCCAAAAACACAAAATGTAGAGAAAGATATAATTAAATTTATCCGTCAACACGAAGGGAAGAGCGGCATAATATATTGTTTAAGTCGCAAAAAAGTGGAGGAGTTGGCCGAGGTCCTTCGTACTAACAATATAAAGGCTGCAGCTTACCATGCAGGTATGGATCCTGCTACCCGTTCTCAAACGCAGGATGATTTTATAATGGAACGAACCGATGTTATTGTTGCTACAATAGCCTTTGGAATGGGGATAGATAAACCTGATGTTCGTTTTGTTATTCATTATGATATTCCTAAGAGTTTAGAGGGATATTATCAAGAAACGGGTAGAGCAGGCAGAGATGGGGGCGAAGGTTTGTGTATTGCATTTTATTCGTATAAGGACTTGCAGAAACTCGAAAAATTTATGGAGGGGAAGCATGTCGCAGAACAAGATATTGGTAGGCAACTGCTAAGAGAAACAGCGGCTTATGCTGAATCGTCTGTATGTCGTCGGAAATTGTTGCTGCATTATTTTGGCGAAAAGTATGAAGAAGAAAATTGTGGGAATTGTGATAACTGCTTAAATCCAAAGAAGAAAGTGGAAGCTAAATCTTATTTATGCAATGTTATAGAAGCGATCCTTGCGACAAAGGAAAACTTCAAGGATGATTATATCAAGGATATACTTCTCGGAAATGAAACGGAAGAAATAAATGCTCATCATCATGAAGACCTTGAGATTTTTGGGGTCGGTGAGGATATTGATGAAAAAATATGGTTTTCTGTAATCCATCAGGCTCTTATAGCGGGTTACCTTCAAAAGGATGTTGATAATTATGGAGTGCTGAAAGTAACAGATAAAGGGCGCAGTTTCTTGAAAAAGCCACAATCGTTTACGATTGTTGAAGATCGGGATTTTGATGAGGAGGAGGAAATCCCCATGCAGGGAGGGGCTTCATGTGCTGTTGATCCATGTCTTTATCAGATGTTAAAAGATCTGCGTAAAAGAATGAGTAGTGAATTAGATGTTCCTCCGTATGTGATTTTTCAGGATGCTTCACTTGAAGCAATGGCTACAATTTATCCACAAACCTTTGAAGAATTGCAACATATTCCCGGCGTGGGTGCAGGAAAGGCAAATCGTTATGGAGAAGCTTTCTGTAAATTGATTAAGAAGCATTGTGAAGAAAATGAGATAGATAGACCTGAAGATTTGCGAATACGAACAGTAGCAAATAAATCCAAAATAAAGGTTAGCATAATTCAAAGTATTGATAGAAAAGTTGCTCTGGATGATATCGCAGTTGCTAAGGGGATCGAGTTTGATGAGTTGCTTGATGAGATAGAAGCAATTGTTTATTCTGGTACAAAGTTGAATATAGATTATTTTATTGAGGATGTGATGGATGAGGAACATGTAAATGACATCTATTTATATTTCAAAGAGTCAGACACGGATGATTTGGAAGAAGCTTTGGAAGAATTAGGAAATGATTATTCAGAAGAAGAAATCAGATTAGTCCGGATTAAGTTTATATCGGAAATGGCTAATTAATGTTATACGAAAATGGCAATCAATAAGACAGATCAGGAAAAAAGAGAAAAACGGGGGATGAATTTTATTGAGCAAATAATAGAAAATGATTTGAAGTCTGGAAAAAATGGTGGACGCTTACAAACACGTTTTCCGCCAGAGCCGAACGGATATTTGCATATAGGCCATGCAAAGGCCATATGTATGGATTTTGGTGCGGCAGAAAAATTTGGCGGAGTTTGTAATCTTCGACTAGATGATACGAATCCGGTTAAGGAAAGTAATGAATACGTAGAGGCAATAAAAAATGATATTCATTGGCTGGGGTTTGATTGGGGTGAACTTTATCATGCTTCAGATTATTTTCAGCAATTATGGGATTTTGCTATAAAGTTGATTAAGGAAGGTAAGGCGTATGTGGATGAATCGAGTAGTGAGGAAATTGCCCAAATGAAAGGTACACCGACTCAGCCGGGCGTTGATAGTCCATACCGTAATCGTCCGGTTGAAGAGAACCTTGCTTTATTTGAGAAAATGAACAGAGGTGAAGTGCCGGAAGGCGCCATGGTATTACGTGCTAAGATAGATATGGCAAACCCGAATATGCATTTCCGAGATCCCATCATATACCGTATTATTAATAAGGAACATCATCGTACAGGTTCTAAATGGAAGGTTTATCCTATGTATGATTTTGCACATGGGCAAAGTGATTATTTTGAAGGAGTAACTCATTCTATTTGTACATTAGAGTTTGTACCGCATCGTCCTTTATATGACTATTTTGTAGATGAGTTGAAAGATGGAAAAGATTTAGAGGACAATCGCCCACGTCAATATGAGTTTAATAGATTGAACCTTACTTATACGGTTATGAGTAAGCGCAAACTGTTGGCATTGGTGGAAGAAAAGTTGGTTGACGGTTGGGATGATCCTCGCATGCCTACGATATGTGGTCTGCGTCGCCGTGGTTATTCACCAGAATCAATTCGGAAGTTTATAGATATGATTGGTTATACCAAATTCGATGCTCTGAATGATTTTGCTATGTTAGAAGCTGCAGCACGGGAAGATTTGAATATGCGCGCTTTACGTTTGTCTGCAGTGTTGGATCCTGTCAAGTTGGTGATAACTAATTATCCGGAAGGGCTTTCGGAGGAGATGGATGCGATAAATAACCCAGAGAATGAGAGTGAAGGAACTCATAAAATCACTTTTAGCAAGGAACTTTGGATTGAGCGGGATGATTTCATGGAGGATGCCCCTAAGAATTTTTATCGAATGGTGCCCGGAAAAGAAGTTCGCTTGAAAAATGCTTATATTGTTAAGTGTACAGGATTCAAAAAGTCTGAAGATGGTAAAATTGAGGAAATATATTGTGAATATGATCCTCAAAGTAAGAGTGGAATGGAAGGGGCTAATCGCAAGGTGAAAGGTACATTACATTGGGTCAGTGTCAATGACTGTCTGGAAGCCGAAGTCCGCATTTATGATAGACTATTTATGGTGGAAAATCCTTCTGCCGATGAGCGTGATTTCCGTGAATTATTAAATCCAGATTCATTAAAGGTATTGCAGAAGTGTTATGTAGAGAAGTATGCAGCTCAAAATACCACTAATCGATATCTGCAGTTTCAGCGAATTGGATATTTTACTTATGACACAAGTTCAACGCCGGAGCATTTAGTCTTTAATAAAACAGTAGCTTTGAAGGATACTTGGGCTAAAAAGAAATGATCCCTTTGGCTCACGCGAATTAACTTTCATGATTCCCCTTGATGATTAGAAGCAAGGGGAATTATGTCGTTTTATGGAATATTGTTTTATTGTAACAATTGTAACGGCGATGGAGGATAAGGAGAAAAGAATAGCTGCACTAATGAACTTATATAACAAACAGTTGGATGATGTGCAGTTACCAGATATTGATGTGAATGATTTGTTGGATCTCATAGATTATGCTTGTTCCATGGGATGGGATTTTGAGGCTGAGTTGTATAAACGAATTGCAGAAAAAAAATTTCCGGATCATCCGGACGTTCTTTTGTTGTTGGCACATTGGGAGGTTGATAATGGAAGTTGGGATGTTGCACATGAGATGTCTTCGAATGGTTGTTTGTCTGAGTATGAAAGTTCTCTTTTTACTGTGGAGCATTTTTTACGAATGATGCAACCGAGTTTGGCTTACGATAATGTATACGGACTACAGGCTATTTCTGATGATTGGGTTTACTATGATTTCCTATTTGATGTTGCCGCTCTTTTTCGGGATTTCGGATACATGGAGTACGCTTTGAAACTTTTGACTGGCATCCCTAAGACATATCCTGATTTTGTGAGAGTGTTAGAGATAAAAGCAGAGTGTTGTCTCTATATGACGGAATATGACGAGGCTTTAACGTATCTTGAGCAGGCTTTGGATATGAATTCATTTGATGATTATCTTTGGAATTTGCAGTCATTGATTTATTATAAGAAACATGATTATCAAAGTGCTGTAGATGCTTCAGAATATTCCTTGGCGATCAAGCAAGAAAATCCACGTGCCCAGCACTTATATAAATTATCAAAATTGCAACAAAAACAGTGCTCTGCTGAAAATTTAAGGCAGGAGAATGGAGATTATCTTGCATTGTTAGAAATTGGAGATATTTTATATGGGCGTGGTGACTATATTGGAGCTGAATCATATTATATGAAAGCTGGCGTCTTTTGTGAGAGGGGGAGCCGGGATCGATTACAAATTGTGTTTAAGACTGCGTGTACACGTGTGAAGCAGGGGCTTGCTGTTGATGGGGTAGCAACCTTTCTGTCTCTCTTGTCCCAAGGGGTTGATTTGTGGCCGTATGCTATGGATATGTTGTTTTTGCTATATAGGCAACATCAGACGGATAAAATTTCAGATTTATTGTTGCCGTTATTTATTTTTGATGAGCCGGAAAAGGATAGGATAGAACAAATAATTTTATTTTTATATAATTGCAACTGCTTTACGGATGTTAAGTCTGTTTGGGAAGTCTTGTTCCGTTATGAAAAGAGGATTAGTGTGGAATGTGTGGCTTATTTGTTGAAGGTTAGGGATTTAATATAATCTATTATGTGATATGAATGTATTTATGAGATGAGGTATCATCCAATCCGGATTTTCTGCCAAATCTCATATTTTTACGTTATCTTTGCAAATAGATAAAATAAAAAATATGGAACCTATATTTATTGCAGGGCCTTGTGTAATAGAATCGCAAGAACTACTGGAGACAGTAGCAACTGAGTTAGTTCGTATCAGGGAAAAACTGAATTGTACGATTTATTTTAAGGCGTCTTTTGATAAGGCAAATAGAACAAGCATTCATTCCTTCCGTGGTCCGGGCTTGGAAAAGGGACTACAGCAGTTGGCTAAAATAAAAAGAAAATATGGTCTTCCTTTGTTAACGGATGTTCATGAATGTTATCAGGTTGCTGCTGTTGGTGAGGTAGTTGATGTCATTCAGATACCAGCTTTTTTGTGTAGACAGACAGATTTGCTGGTTGAGGCAGCAAAAACAGGAAAAATTGTCAATATCAAAAAGGCACAGTTCCTGTCAGGAATTGATATGAAATATCCTGTCGAAAAATGTAAGGAGTCTGGTGCTCGAGAAGTATGGTTGACTGAGCGAGGAAATATTTATGGGTATAACGATTTGGTCGTTGATTTTCGTAATATATGTCTGATGAAGCAATATGCTGATCGGGTTATTATGGATTGTACGCATTCAGTGCAACGTCCCGGAGCTGCTGATGGAAAAACTGGGGGGAATCGGGAGTACGTTCCTGCAATGGCGATGGCAGCAAAAGCTTTCGGGGCTACAGGTTATTTTTTTGAGACGCATCCCACTCCAGATTTGGCGTTAAGCGATGGTCCGAATATGATTTATTTAAGTGAATTGAGTGGATTGCTGGATAGACTCTATGAAGAGTAATCAGAGAGTATTTGTTTTTGTATTATCTTTTAGAAGTTATGTGTTATGAGTAAGTGGAAAGATATAGCAGTGAAGTGTTTACAGGATGAGGCACAAGCTTTATTGGATTTAATTCCGCAGCTGGATGATGAATTTGACCGTACGGTAGAACTCATTCTTGGAAGTAAGGGGAAGTTGATTGTTACGGGAGTCGGAAAAAGTGGACATATTGGAGCAAAAATATCAGCGACGTTGTCAAGTACAGGGACTCCTAGTTTTTTTATTAATCCATTAGATGCATTTCATGGTGATTTAGGTGTGATAGAGCGGAATGATGTTGTATTGGCTATCTCGAATTCGGGTCAAACGGATGAAATGTTACGTTTCCTTCCGTATTTGATTGAGAAGAAAATACCTGTTATTGGCATGAGTGGAAATCCACATTCGTTGTTAGCGCAATATGCAACGACTCATCTTAATGTTGGTGTAAATCACGAGGCGTGTCCGTTAGGATTAGCACCAACTTCCTCAACAACAGCGGCTCTTGCTATGGGGGATGCTTTGGCGTGTGCACTAATGGAAGCACGAAATTTTAAAGCGACAGATTTCGCGCAATTCCATCCAGGGGGAACATTAGGGAAACGTTTATTGACAAAAGCCCGTGATGTCATGCGTACTGAAGATTTACCAGTGATTTCTCCCGAAATGAAATTGGGAGAAGCCGTAATTCATGTCAGTCGTGGCCGGCTTGGATTATGTGTGGCAGAAAAAGACGGACGTGTTGTTGGAATTATAACGGATGGGGATGTAAGAAGAGCTATGGAAACTTCTCAAGATAGTTTTTTCCAATTATCAGTAGCAGATATAATGTCGGTACATCCTAAAAGCGTGACTGCAGACACGAAGATTACTCAAATAGAAAAGATACTTCAGGACAATAAGATCCATTCAGTTTTGGTAACGGATGAAGATAATCATTTACTTGGGATTGTAGATTCTTTCAGTACAATGTTGTAGAGGTAAAATGCGGATATTCCTTTTATTCCTATTTTCGCTTTTCTCAATTGGTGTTCAAGGCCAACGAAGTGATTCTATATTTGTGCGTTTCTTAAATGAAAAGCACCATGTGGATTTTTCTGATAATAATCGGATGGTCCTGTTTAAATATGGTCAGGAGAAATTTGATGATTTGTTTCATGCGGTCAGGCATGCCCGCGAGAGTATACATCTTCAGTATTTTAATTTTCGAAATGATTCTATCTCTCGTGTGTTGTTTCATTTACTAGCGCAAAAAGCGAAAGAAGGAGTGGAGGTACGTGCGTTGTTTGATGGTTTTGGAAATTCGTCCAATGACCGGCCTTTGAAGGAGGAGTATTTAAAACAGTTGAGGGAACTTGGTATACAGATTTATGAGTTTGATCGTTTAAAATTTCCTTGGTTAAATCATGCTTTTCATCGAGACCATCGGAAAATTGTTGTAATTGATGGTGTCTTGGCTTATACTGGAGGAATGAATGTTGCAGATTATTATATAAATGGAAAACCAGAATTTGGGGAATGGAGAGATTTGCATGCTCGGGTTGAAGGAGACGTGGTTGCTGACTTGCAAGGTGTATTTCTCAATTTCTGGAATAAGGTAACAGATGAATGTATTCAAGGTCCTCAGTATTATCCCGGGGTGCGAGATGCAAGAATTCTTTTCCCGAATTTAAAGCAGGATACGACAGCGACTGCAGGTATGAAAAAAATCGGGGTGATTAATTGTGATCCACAAATATCGCCGAGAATTATGCATAATGCCTTTATTGAAGCAATTAATTCGGCACAAAAACAAATACAGATCATAAATCCGTATTTTACATTGTGCAGTCATACAAAGAAAGCCTTGAGGGATGCTGTAAAACGCGGAGTTGATGTTCAAATTATGGTTTCTGCAAAAAGTGACATACCTGTAACGCCGAGGCTCGTAGAGCAAGAAGCGCATGATTTAATGAAATTAGGTGCTAGAATTTATTTTTTTGAAGGCGGGTTTCATCATAGTAAGATAATGATGGTTGACAGTTTGTATTCGTTCTTGGGATCTGCAAATTTGAATGCGAGGAGTCTTTTTTATGATTATGAATGTAATCTTGCCGTCATAGACAAACATACAACACACGAATTGCAGAAAATTTTTGAGAAAGACCGCATATATCGTTGTTTCCAATTGACCGATGAACGTTGGAAACAAATATCGTGGCGGAAACGTTTTCTTGGACGCTTTTTCCAGATATTGACTCCTTTTGTTTAATATATAGGTTATGAATTCTAGTAGTGCTGTGAATGAAAGAGATATTTCAATTTCTATATTGAAAGCTTTTGCTATAATATTGGTGGTTACAGCACATGCCGGTGGACCAGATTGGCTGCGGCATGCTGCTTATATCGCTTGTGTATCTGTTTTTTTCTTCTGTACAGGTTTTTTGTTTAACATGCGAGGTGAGTGTGATAGTATCGGATGTTACATTTGGAAAAAAATGCGAAATTTGTATTGCCCTTTTTGGGTGTGGAGTGTAGCTTTCCTGATATTACATAATCTGTTTTTTAGTATAGGTTTCTTGAATGAGGAATACGGAAATGCTGCTGGAGGGGTGACACATTTGTATGATTTCCATGAGTTTTGTCAGCGTTTATGGAGTATCACTTTTAATATGTCAGGTTATGATGAGTTTATTGGAGGAGCTTTTTGGTTCTTTCGAACCATGTTCATTTCTAGTATATCATTTTATCTGATATTCAAATTAATTCGTCGATTTGTTCCAGCATTTACTTCAACTGGGATCGTGGTAAGCATAATCGGGGGTACCTTTTTGCTTATCCTCTGGAAACTAGCGATGGGATTGAAGATTACGGGCGTTGCTCAAGGTGGGTATCGTGAATTGCTTGCAATTTTGCTCATAGGCATTGGATTCCTTTATCGTAGCTATAGTACCTTTTTTCATAGAAGGTGGCTAGTTGCTACGGTAGGATGTATTGTTTGGGGAGTTTTCGCTATATATGCACCTACTTCAATGTCGCATACTGCAACTATCAATCAATTTCTTACTTTTCTTTTGTCTGCTTTTGTTGCATTTGTTTCACTGCATGGCATTAGTGTTTTATTGGCAAGAAAGGAAAATTTCATTACACGTGGTTTGGTTTATTTGGGAAACCATACTTTGTACGTTTTTGCATTCCATCTTCTTGCTTTCAAACTGGTAAGTATCATAAAAGTATTGGTATATGGGATGCCTTACGCATATGTTGGGGGACATCCAGTGGTTCATGTTGGAGCATTTACTGATGGTTTTTACCTTTTATATATTTTAGTGGGAATATGTGTTCCTCTTTTGGTATTGGAAGGTTGGAGAAAATTAGATAATTTGTATAATCTTACGTGTATAAACTGCTTGAAATATACTTTTATCGGGTTACTTACCGTGTCCATGTATATTTATAAACTATTGAAGAGGATAACTATATATGTGTATAAGTCAGTGAAGGGATTTATCCAGGATATGAAAGTGTTGTTAAAGGCCTCGAGCGCTAAAGAAGACGAATAATTTAAGATGTTAAGCATGGAAAGCAAAATCGATATATATTTGGCATGGAATCCAGAAGTGGAAATTCATGAGCTTATCTGTGATTTGTTGGAAAACGAATTAGTTGAAACAATTAATTTGGTTGCTTTGACTGATTGCCCAGAACTTAAAAACCTTTATTCGCAGTGTAATTTTTATATAGTTGATTCGCTAACAAGTATGAATTTCATAAGGTTAGTGGCACAAAAATCAACTTCAAAATATGTGGCCTTGTATATAGGGCAAGGAAGTTTGACCCTAGGTTATCGGTGCTTGGAACGTATGAAGTGCATAAGTGAGGATACTGGGGCAAAAATGGTGTATTCTGACTATTACGTGAAGAAAAATGGGCATAAGGAGTCACATCCTGTTATTGATTATCAATTGGGCAGTTTACGAGATGATTTTGATTTTGGAGATTTATGCTTGTTGCGTAGTGATGATGTAAAGCAATTTGTATTAGAGAAAAATCCTCGTTATCGCTTTGCTGGTTTGTATGCTCTTCGTCTATATTTGAGTCGTTTAGGAGAAATATTTCATGTGAAGGAATATTTATATACAGAGGATGAAGTGGATTTACGAATTAGTGGAATCAAGCAGTTTGACTATGTGAATCCTGCAAATAGGGAAGTTCAACTTGAGAAGGAGAGAGCTTGTACAGAGCATTTGAAGAAAATTAATGCATGGTTGGCTCCAGATGAATATGATGTTTTGCCAGTGGATAATGATGATTATCCGGTTGAAGTTTCTGTTATTATACCAGTTTATAATAGAGAACGCACAATTACCGATGCCATACGCAGTGCTTTACGCCAGGAGGCACCTTTTGATTTTAATATATTAGTCGTTGATAATCATTCTACCGATAATACCCAAGAGTGTGTAAGAGCTATTGATGATTCGAGAGTGCATTTGATTATTCCCTCTCAATTGGATTTAGGAATTGGTGGCTGTTGGGATATTGCTATACGAGATGCTAGATGTGGGCGTTATGCAATACAATTGGATTCAGACGATTTATACAGCGGAAATGACGTGTTGGCAAAAATCGTAACAGTTTTTTGTAAGCAAAATGTGGCCATGGTTATAGGTGCGTATAGAATGGTGGATTTTCAACTGAATACTCTACCACCTGGGTTGATCGCGCATAAGGAATGGACAACTGATAATGGACGTAACAATGCAATTCGAGTGAATGGATTGGGAGCACCTCGCGCCTTCCGAACTGGTCTTTTGCGTAAAATGGGAATTCCTAATACGTCTTATGGAGAGGACTACGCTTTAGGGCTTGCACTATCCAGATATTATCGAATAGGCCGGATTTACGAAGAGCTGTATTTATGCAGACGTTGGGATGGTAATACTGATGCAGCTCTTCCGATTGAGCGGATAAACAAAAATAACTTGTATAAGGATTGTCTACGGACCCAGGAGATCATGTGCCGACAAAAAATGATTCTTGATTGGAATCGTTCTGTAGATCAAGAAGAGGTTAAGCATTTTTTTCATAACCAATTATTAGTTTGGGAAGAGGCCAGATTGCATTCAGAGGAACTGGAATCAGAGGTTGAAATAAAAACTTTTGATTTGGAGGGATATTCAATGCAGGTACAATTTAATCCACGCAGGATTGTTTCAACTGCCGCCAATGTGGAAAAAAATTTTTTAAGGAAACGGCCGTGTTTTTTATGTCGTCAAAATCGCCCTAAAGAACAGATGAGTCTTCCTGTTGCTGCGCAGTATGAAATTCTAGTTAATCCCTATCCAATATTACCTTATCATCTTACCATTCCAACTCGTCGACACCAAGCCCAACAATTGTCTTTGTTGCTTGGAGCAATGAATAATATGGCTTGGAATATGCCTGATTTCCTGATTTTTTACAATGGCGGGCGCTGTGGAGCTTCTGCACCCGACCATGCTCATCTTCAAGCAGGGGCAAAAGAGGCAGTTCCCTTGGTGAAAAATTGGAAATTTTTTGAACAGCGTTTGGAGAAAATATATCCACAACAAGGCAGTGATGAGATTGAACTTGCTGAAAAGGGATATACAGCAAAGAGCGTTGGCTTGTATTTACTCAAAGGGTATGCGTGTCCTGCATTTGTTCTTTTGGGAGGATTGGTCGATACAGAGTACTTCCTTTTTAATAAGTTGTTGAGCGTTTTACCTTTAGAGAATGGTGCATTAGAGCCAGACATGAATTTATTGTCGTGGAGACAAAATGGTGCACCTGGAGAAGACGATAGTGTTGTAATGGTCTTGTTTTTACGCAGGAAACATCGTCCGGATTGCTATTTCTCAGAGGGGAAATCGCAACTTTTAATAAGTCCGGGAGCTTTGGACATGGCTGGTCTGGTTATTACTCCCCGTCGTGACGATTTTTTGCGTGTAACTTCTAAAATGGTGATGAACATACTTAAGGAGGTGAGTATTTCTGACAGTCAAGCAGATCAGATAATCAGGAAATTTCAGGTACGTAAGACCGTTCGATCGGTTTCTATGGAAAAAATTAAAATGGATTTTGAGGTAGAACCTGAGATTTCTGTGGGGATAATGAAGACGGAGCATGTCAAGTTCGTGCTCCATCAGCATTTTCAAGCAAAAGGTGAGTTGGTTTCAGGCCTACAAGAGGTGGAATGCCGGGATGGAGGGGTCTTTTGGAATGGAAATGTATATAGTGAATTGACATTTGTACCTGATTCAGAAGAAGCATCCTTTACATTGAATTCTGTGCCAGTTGGAGTTGATTTTCATTGGGAAAAAGAAGATAATTTGACGTATAAGGGCATTTTGAAAATTATAGTAGAGGAATCTAAACTGATTATAATTAATCAGATAGGAGTAGAAACGTATTTGTCTAGTGTAATTAGTTCGGAGATGAATGCGGCTGCTCCACTGGAGTTTTTGAAAGCGCATGCCGTTATATCGCGAAGTTGGATTCTGTATCAATTGCAAAAACGGGCCGCGAATATAAAAAAAGGAAATGATGGGTTCTTCTCTTTTGTTAGACAAAATGATGAAGTGCTCCGTTGGTATAATGCAGAAGAGCATACAAGTTTTGATGTGTGTGCGGATGATCATTGTCAACGATATTATGGTACGGCAATGGTATGTTCTGCAAATATAAGTGAGGCATTGAAGGCAACAAGAGGACAAGTGTTGGTTAGCGAAGGGAAAATATGCGATGCACGCTTTTCTAAATGTTGTGGTGGAATTACGGAGCGCTACTCGGCTTGTTGGGAGGATCGGGACGAAGAGTATCTTCAACCGGTGCGTGATGTCGCTGCTGATGAGCATTTGCTTGATGAAAAAAATATTGAAGATTTTATACAGGAGGATGCTGACTCTTTTTGCAACACGCGAGATTTTGGCCTGTTAAGGACTGTTTTGAACGATTCGGATTTATTGACAAAAGATTTTTATCGCTGGAAAGTCACTTATACCCAAGCGGAAATATCTGAACTGATCGCTCGTAAAAGAGAAATGGATTTTGGTGCGATTATTGATTTGATTCCAATGCAACGTGGAGCAAGTGGACGATTGATTAAAATAAAAATCGTCGGTACAAAGAAAACTTTAATTGTAGGGAAGGAATTAGAAATACGGAGAACTTTATCCCCGAGCCATTTGTATAGTTCAGCCTTTATTGTGCAGAAAGGTCCAATGTTGAATGGGGTGCCAGCCTTTTTTACTTTGTTGGGAGCTGGATGGGGGCATGGTGTTGGCTTATGTCAAATAGGAGCAGCGGTAATGGGACGCAATGGGTATCTGTACGATGAAATTTTGAAACATTATTATAAAGGGATAAACATAGAATGTTTATATAAATAGATGATATAAAGCTGTAACGTAGACGACGTTGTCTTGAAGTTTCGTTTGTGGAGGATGATTTTGTTTGTCCATTTATGGTTGGTATCTGTCAACGATATGGATTCAGAAGAGTGCATGACGCTATTGGTCAACATTCAGCGACTGGTCGTGGCTCATTTGCGGTTCGTGTGAGTGTTGGCAAGTTTGTAGGGTGAGGCAGATGGAGCTAATTTTATTCCACTGCATAGTCTGTTAATTTTGCAATGTAATAAGAGTAAGATTCCTGATTGAGAAAATACGTGAGGACACGGATGGGGAATTTTATTGGGTGAGGTGTCTTCTTATAGAATCTGGGTGGGAATTTGTCTTGTTGTAATATCAGTCCAAGGTTACGAATATGTTGAAGAAGTTAAAATTAAGTTTACTGTTAGGTGGCAATAGAGATATACATCCAATGGCATGGATTCCTACATTATACTTTGCAGAGGGAATTCCATATGTTATTGTTATATCCATAAGTTTGATTTTGTATAAACGGCTGGGCATTAGTAACACAGATGCAGCTTTATATACTTCATGGCTCTATTTGCCGTGGGTAATCAAACCATTATGGAGTCCAATCGTTGAAATTTTCAAAACAAATCGTTGGTGGATACTAAGTATGCAGACTTTGATTGGCGCCTCACTGGCAGGAATTGCTTTTGCTATCCCCATTGATTCTTTTTTTCAAGTTACATTATGTTTGTTTTGGTTGTTGGCATTTAGTAGTGCAACACATGATGTTGCTGCGGATGGATTCTACATACTAGCCCTGAATTCGCATAAACAAGCCATGTATGTTGGAATGCGAAGTACGTTCTATCGCATTTCAACGATTGCTGGACAAGGTCTCTTGATAATTTTAGCAGGAAAACTGGAATATTTTACCGCTAATCCCCGCCAAGCGTGGAGTTGTACTTTTGGCGTGGCATTCCTTCTTTTTCTTTGTCTTGCGATTTATCATTATTTCTTTTTACCACATGCAGAAGAGAAAACGATTGGCAAGGTTTCTGTGAATAGAAGTAACTTCGTGAGTACATTTCAGTCTTTTTTTGCAAAGCCTGGTATTATATCTGCGATATTGTTTATGTTGCTATATCGTTTTCCCGAAGCTTTGCTTTCCAAAATATGTCCATTGTTTTTGCTTGACAGTTATGATAAGGGAGGCCTGGCACTAACAACCGCAGAATTGGGATTTGTGCAAGGTACTGTTGGGGTTATCGGCTTATTGGTTGGGGGCATAGTCGGTGGAATAATGATAGCCAAGGATGGTTTTCGCAAATGGTTGTGGCCTATGGTTTGCAGTATATCGTTGCCAAATGTAGTTTATATCTTTCTCGCTTACAGCCAAGTGCATGATTTGTTGATAGTAAATACGTGTGTCTTTATAGAGCAACTTGGATATGGTTTTGGCTTTACAGCCTATATGCTTTATTTAATTTATTTCTCTCGTGGAGTTTCCGCAACAGCGCATTATGCATTTTGTACAGGTTTCATGGCCTTAAGTATGATGGTACCAGGACTATTTGCCGGATGGCTACAGGAAACTGTTGGTTATTTCAGTTTTTTTGTAATTGTGATGGCAAGTGTTCCACTTACTTTTATTGTAGCTGCAATAATTAAGATAGATGGTGACTTCGGAAAGAAGTAATTTGTAATGAAATGATTTTGGTGTTGTCTGTTTTGCATAGAATCATATTGAATAATGATTAATGGATGGTGAGAATGAAAAAAACGCAATCTTCTGTGTTTTATACATTTATAGATATATGTGTATATGCGGGGTAAAATATCTGCTTATTTTTTTTGAAAAAATGCGCTAAAATATTTGGAAGTTCAGAATAAAGTCGTAACTTTGCATCGCGTTTGAGAGAAAACGCTATAACGCGGAAATAGCTCAGTTGGTAGAGCACAACCTTGCCAAGGTTGGGGTCGCGAGTT
>OHQR01001077.1_pt1 | contig 15338 bp, 17 predicted proteins | sample 1578191 | NCBI WGS metagenome assembly OHQR01 (sample SAMEA3879577, study PRJEB24766) | human gut metagenome | biome: human-associated habitat; feature: feces | place: USA | collected 1985/1987 | reverse complement strand
GATATTCGGTTCAATTGTACAAAACGGGTAATTTGCGCTCTGCGCGTTTCTCGCATTTGTAAGTGCATTAAATAATGTTGATTTGCCGACATTCGGCAGTCCTACTATTCCTGTTCTAAGCATTTATATTTCCTTTTTTAAGCTAATCATAATTATAATTTTACTTCAAAACTGTTTTAATATATATACTATTTAGTTTTTGTAAAGGAATATAAAGATAAAACATTTATGGTTGGCTTTCAATATAATAACCGGTTGAATATGTTTTCAACCGGTTATTTATGATTTGTAGATTATTATTTATTATGTTCAATAAACTCTTGAGTGATTTTAGCATCTGCATTGCTAACTTTTGCTAAAGGAATCATCAACCCTAGACATGCTGATACTAAACTTCCGGCTATTGCTCCGTTAAGTAATTTATTTTTAAGTTTTACTTTTTTAAATGCATTTGCAGTCTCTTCAAAAGAATGTTTAAACGTATCAAGATTTTTTGATTTTAAAAAGTCCATTGCTTCAAAATATACAGAAGAGGGCTTTTTAGAGAGCGTTGCTAAATGCTCAAGAAATTCTTTTGTTAAGGCTTCCGCTTCTTTGTTATGTTTGATTCCTGATAGGTAGTTTATACCTGCGCCGATGCCTGTACCTGCTATTGTAGTTAATCCGCCTAATGCAAGTCCAGATTTTTCTGCGTGGTTTATAACTGCACTTCTGTCCTTTATAAATTGATCAGCTTCATCAGGTGTAGTTATAACAGTTCTGATGTTGCCTAATTTATTATCATAAACACTTACGGCTTGTTGGTTATCTTTTACTGGTCCTAATGATGGATTCGTATTTGGACAAACATATAAATACATTGACTACCTTCTTTCTTATATGTACTTTCGTTTTTGTTAAAACTTGTGAATGCTGAGAATTACTTAAATTCTTTTTAAACTTTACATATTTTAATATAATTTAAATATACCAAAAGTTAATAATTATTGCATATAGAAGCTTTTTGTAAAGATATGTTACAAATTTAGTGTTTTTGTGAAATTTTTATCATAATAAATACTTTATATATATGCATGGGAAAATATTAAGAGAAAAAGGGATTAAGATTATGAAAAGAGATTATGAAGAATTAATTACAGTTAAAGATTATGTTGAATCATTGAGATCTACAGGTTATGTAGAAAGTGAATCTCAAATGATTACAGCAAGTGACTATGCTAAATCATTACAAGATTCTACAGCGCTAAGAGCTACATCACCGCTAATTACTGTTAGAGAATATATTAATGCTTTAGATAATGTTAAAAACTCAAGAGCAACTGATAAAGAAGTTGAAGCAAAAATCGAAGCATATCTTCAAAAAGGTTCAAAAGCCGAAACTGCGGCTCAAAAGTTAGAAAGATTACTGGCATAGTACAATCCCGAAATATATAGTAAAAAGACTCGTCATAATGGCGGGTCTTTTTGTATTTAATTTTGTGCTGTGCTTGCTTTTAAGATTATTAACAAATGTAACAAGTATATACAAAATAAATAAAAAAAGGCAATTTTTTCTATAAAAAATACTTTATGTATATGTAAGGGAAATGTAATATTTAAGGAAAAATTAAAGGAGAAAAAAATGGCAAGAGTTTTGATTTCAATGCCCGAAAAATTTTTAGATGAGATTGATTCTGTGGCAGATTCAGAAAATCGTACACGTTCAGAATTAATTCGTGAAGCTTTAAGAACTTATATGTACAGAAGTCAAGTTAGAAATGGCAAAAAAGCCGCTACCAACGCTGAAATTCTGGAAGCTCTTTTAGGATAAGTTAATTTAAAATTTGGGGAAATTTTTAAATAGAACGGATGGGGAAAATGGCTAATAATAATTATCAAATGGTTACAGTTAATGAATATGTAAATATGCTTGATAACGAGGTTACATATTTAGATAATGATGCAAAAGAAATTAAAGCAAGTGTTGAAAAATACTTGTTAAAAGCTCGCAGAGCTCAAACAAATGCTAAAATTTTGGAAGCATTGCTTGCATAATTTTAGCAAAAGGAAGCGTTCGTTGGTTTAACAATTAGCTCGGGAAAAAGATTTAGAATGTAAGGAAGAATGAAAACAAAAAAGACTTGATAGTGAATATCAAGTCTTTTTTAATGGTTTTATATTGCTAAACTATTCGATAATAGTATCAACAACACCGGCACCAACAGTTCTGCCGCCTTCACGGATAGCAAATCTCATACCTTGTTCAATAGCTACAGGAGCGATAAGTTCAACTTCCATAACTACGTTATCACCAGGCATTACCATTTGACCTTCGAATTTGATAGAACCGGTTACGTCAGTTGTTCTGATGTAGAACTGAGGTCTGTAACCAGGGAAGAATGGAGTGTGACGTCCGCCTTCTTCTTTTGTCAATACGTAAACGTTAGCTGTAAATTTAGTGTGTGGGTGAATAGAACCAGGTTTAGCCAAAACTTGACCACGTTCGATTTCAGTTTTGTCAACACCACGAAGCAAAGCACCGATGTTGTCACCAGCTTGACCTTGGTCAAGTGATTTTCTGAACATTTCAACACCTGTTACAGTTGTTTTCTTAGTTTCGTGAATACCAACTAATTCAACTTCATCACCAACTTTAACCAAACCACGTTCAACACGGCCGGTAGCAACAGTACCACGACCTGTGATTGAGAAGATGTCTTCAATCGGCATCAAGAATGGTTTGTCTAAATCTCTAACAGGTTCTGGGAAGTATGAATCTAAAGCATCCATCAATTCCCAAATTTTATCAGACCATTTGTCATCTCCACGTTTGATAGAAGGGTTAGCTTGAACTGCTTCTAAAGCTTTTAAAGCTGAACCGTGGATAAATGGAATGTTATCTCCGTCGAATTCGTAAGAAGAAAGAAGTTCTCTAACTTCCATTTCTACTAATTCTAATAATTCAGGGTCATCAACCATATCGCATTTGTTTAAGAATACAACAAGGTTAGGAACACCAACCTGTCTTGCTAACAAGATGTGTTCACGAGTCTGAGGCATAGCACCGTCAGTAGCTGCAACAACAAGGATTGCACCATCCATCTGAGCTGCACCTGTAATCATGTTTTTAACATAGTCAGCGTGGCCTGGGCAGTCAACGTGAGCATAGTGTCTAGCATCTGTTTCATACTCAACGTGAGCTGTAGAGATGGTAATACCTCTTGCTTTTTCTTCTGGAGCAGCATCGATTTCATCGAATTTTTTAAGTTCAGCTTTACCAGCTGCTGCCAATGTACCGGTAATCGCTGCTGTTAATGTAGTTTTACCGTGGTCAACGTGGCCGATTGTACCTACGTTAACGTGCGGTTTCGTACGTTCATACTTTTCACGTGCCATGAGATTAATCTCCTTCTTTTTTGTCTACTATATACTACTTTTAATTAGTATTCTACGATATCTCTAATTCTATTCGCTCATAAATTTTTGTCAAGATTATAATAGCAATTTCAATAAGTTTTATTATATTGTAAAGATTGTAAAGAGTTTGAAGAATGCTTATTTATGTATTTGGGTTTAATGTATGAAAGTTATGGTAATAATAACTGTTTTTAGTTATAATTGACAAATAGATAGATTGGGAGAGGGACTGATTTTTATGCTTGTTATAAACTTGTTTCTTATTTTGTTTTTACTTTTTGCAAATGCATTTTTTGTTGCTTCGGAGTTTGCGCTCGTCAGCGTAAGGCATACCAGGATTCAGCAATTAGCAAATGAAGGTAATAAAACAGCAGAATTATCTGCAAAGGCTCTAACCACGCTTGATCGATATATTGCAGCAACTCAATTGGGCATAACTATTGCAAGTATCGGACTTGGCTGGGTCGGGGAAGCTACTTTGGCAAAACTTATTCATCCTCTGCTTGAATTTTTACCTTATGTTACAAGTAATATTGCGTCTCATTCAATTGCAACTATTGCTGCATTTGTTTTAATTACTTTTATGCACGTTGTTATCGGAGAATTGATGCCAAAATCGATTGCGCTGCAATATCCTGAACGTACTACACTGGTTGTGACCAGACCATTAACTTTTGTTGCTTATCTGCTGCACCCATTTATTTTTCTATTGAATGGTTTTGGAAATTTCCTTTTAAAGCTTATAAATATTTCACCGGCTCAGGCTCATCACAATGTCCATACGGAAGAAGAGCTGGATATGATTATTGATGAAAGCTTCAAGGTGGGTGTTTTGAATAAGACTGAGAGTTTGCTGATGAAAAAATCTTTAAAATTTACGGATTTAACAGCAAAACAAATAATGATTCCAAGGTGCAATCTTGTATCAATCCCTGTAGATATTGATAAGGATGACTATTCCAAGTTGGTTTTGGAATATCAATACAGCAGGTATCCTGTATATGGTGAAAGTATTGATAATATAGTAGGAATTTTGCATGTAAAAGATTTATATTCCTGCCAATTGAAAAATCAGCAGGTTGAGGTAAGAGATGTTTTGAGAAAGCCTGTTTTGGTTCCAGAAACGATGACTGCTGAAAATCTGCTTGATGAATTTAAGAAAAATAAAACCGAGATAGTTGTCGTTGTTGATGAATTTGGCGGAGTGTCCGGTATTGTTACTATGTTTGATGTTTTGGAAGAGGTTTTTGGCTCTGTAAAAGACGAGTCTGATGTTGATGAAATTGAAATTAAACAGGTAGGTGAAAATAAATACATTGTAAGCGGTTTGTATAGGTTTGAGGATTTTTCTGAATATTTTAGCCTTAATCAAGATGCAGATGAAGATGTTGAAACCGTCGGAGGATTTGTTCAAAAACTCCTTTGCCGTTTAGCTAAAATTAATGACGAAGTACGGATAGAAAATTTGAATTTAAAAGTTGTTGAATTAAAAGAGCGTCGTATAAAGAAAATACTTGTTTTGAAAACAGATGAAAACCTCTAATGCTTCATAATTTAATATAAATGTAAACAAATGTAACAAAATCTTTGATTTTGCGCAATCGGCTCATTAAAAATAACTTTATATATGTAAGCAAGATTATTAACAATGGAGGATTAATCGATGAGTGATTCATTATCAATTTCCAAAATCGCAGGTGATACAACAACTAAAGCTGTTGATTTGATTAATAAATTTAAATACAATAAACAGGTTGCAGCTACTAACCAGGGACATCCGTCTATTGGACAGCTTTTAGGTAATTATTCTCAATATTCTACCGATGCAGCTTGTGGTAGAACTAACAATCAATAGTTCTTAAATATTTTGCATAAAAACTATGTTTGTAATAATATAGTCCTCAGATATGTGAGGACTATATTTTATGTTATTAACAGCAGATATTGGAAATACAAACATTACCCTGGGTTTATTTGATAAAGACAAGTATGTTAATGAATTCAGGTTAGCATCAGATAAAGATTTGTCGGGCGAGGAGTACGAAATTCTCTTAAAATCTTTGTTTAAAGATTATTTTATAGAAGGCTGTGTAATCGCGTCTGTCGTTGAAGAGTTGAATATAAAATTTAAAAGGGCTGTAGATAATGTATTTAATATAAAATCTGTTTTTGTATCCTCAGATGTGAATTTAAATGTAAAGGTTATGACTGATAATCCGCGCGAGGCGGGTGCTGATAGGATTGCAAATGCGGTTGCTGTTGCTGAGAAATATGACGGTGCTGTTATTGTAATTGATTTTGGTACAGCTACATCTTTTGATATTATAAATTCAAAGCACGAGTTTTTGGGCGGAGTTATTGCTCCGGGGATTAATACGCAGATGAAGTGTTTGAAGAATTCAACATCAAAGCTTCCAAAAATCGATGTTTCGATTTCTCAAAATGCAATCGGACATAATACAACCGAAGCTATACTTTCAGGTGTTATTCGCGGCACTGCTTGCATGGTAGACGGGCTGGTTGCTCAATGTGAGGCTGAACTTGGTGAAAAGGCTACTGTTGTTGCAACAGGAGGCTATTGTGGTTTAATCGCAAATTATTTAAACAGACCTTTTGATTTTGTTAATCCTATTTTGACACTTGAAGGGTTAAAATTGATTTATGAAATGAATACTTCTAAGGTTCAACCTTTATCAAATTTTTCAGCCGTTAAAGAAGTTAGAATTTTAAGATAGTTTATATATTGTATGTGAACTGCAGGAAGTTTCCCATAAGATTCTCATTCCAGACCTGAACATCTTTTGGTACTTCAAGTACGGTCGGGGTGAAATTCCAAATGTATTTAAAGTCAGATTTAACAAGATAATCGGCTGTTTTTTGCGCAAGTTTTCCCGGGACTGTTAAAATCGCGATTTCAACCTCGTGTTCTTTAGTGTGTGCCGGTAAGTCCTTGATGTCTAAAATCTTTTTAGAATTTATATCTCCGCCGATTTTATTTGGATCATTATCAAAAAGTGCGATTATATTCAGTCCGTAACTTGTGAAGTTGTCATATTTTGCCAGTGCCATGCCAAGATTTCCGGCTCCGATGATGAAAGCTTTTTTTGTTTTTGCAAATCCTAAAGTTGTTTCAATTGACTTTTTCAATTCTTTTACGATATATCCGACTCGAGATTTGCCTGAGTTATTCAATATATTAATATCTTTTCGGACTTGGGAATCATCGATATTTAAAAGTGTTGCGATTTGTTTACTTGAAATATATTCGTTTCCTTTAGCTATAAAATCCTGTAAAATACAGTGATACAAGGTTAAACGGTTTATAACTTTTTCTGATATTTTTTTATCCATATATTTATTATACATTAAAAGTTAATAAATACGAGTTTTGATGTTATAATCCGAGTATGATGAAACATATTTTTGAACAAAAAGTTTTTTATTCTGACACAGATGCTTATGGTGTTGTATGGCACGGCTCTTATTTAAGGTGGCTTGAAATGGGGCGTGTAGGTTTGTGCGAGATGATGGGGCATAATCTATTGGATTTAGTAAATAATCACGATATCGTGCTGCCTGTTACTAATTTGAATATTAAATACAAAATGTCCGCTAAGCTTGAAGATGAAATGATTATTGAAACCGAAATCTCTGAATTTAGAGGGTTTACTGTTACATTTAAACAGTTTATCAAGTCTAAGCAAACACGAAAAACTTATGTTGAAGCGGAAGTTGTTGTTGTCGCAATTCATAATGACGGAAGTCTATACAGAAGAATGCCTGAAATATTGGCACAGTCTTTTAACGAGGTGTTGAAATGCCCGGCACTCGTTTAAACAAATATATAGCATCATCCGGTCTTTGTTCAAGGCGAAAAGCGGATGAGCTTATTGAAGATGGGCATGTTTTAGTTAACGGTAAAAGTGTAAAGGAACTTGGGTTTTCTGTTCAGCCAAAAGACAAAGTTTTTGTTGACGGGAAATTGATTCACCCTGTAAAACACGAATATTACAGGTTTTATAAACCTGCAGGTTATATTACCACCTCAGATGATGAAAAGGGCAGAAAGACGATTTATGATATTTTGCCTGAGAATCTTCATCACTTAAAGCCGGTCGGCAGGTTGGATAAGGATTCAACTGGTCTGATAATATTAACAAATGACGGGGATTTGATAAATGAATTGACTCATCCGTCAGCTAAGGTTCCAAAATTGTATCGCGTAACTATCAATGGCAAAATTTCGCAAAATGATATTGATACAATGTATAAAGGTATTGAGATTGAACCTGGGAAAAATGCTTATGCGCAGGTTGATGTGCTTGATTTTGATAATACACATACTGTTATGGAAATTTTACTTTATCAAGGTTTAAATAGACAAATTCGTAAAATGTTTGAGTATTTAGGGTTTGAAGTTTTAACACTAAAGCGTATTCAGCACGCGATTTTTAACCTTGACGGGCTCAAACGCGGTGATGCCAAACCAATAAAACCTCGTCAGATTAAAGATTTGAGGAATTTTTTAAACAGGATTTCAAAGAATAATGATTAAATTTGCTATTGTCGGAAACATTGCAAGTGGAAAATCTACGGTTGAAAAGTTTTTAAAAGAACTAGGGTTTAATGTTCTTGATACTGATCGGGTTTGTCATGAATTACTTGTTATTTCAAATGATGTCTCAGAGGCTTTTAAGGATTATGATGTCTTCAAAGATGGTGAGATTTCCCGTGATAAGCTTGGCAGGTTTGTTTTTAATAATCCTGAATTAAAATTGAAGCTTGAAGATATTCTATACCCGAAAGTCAGAGTTAAAATTGAGGAGTTTTTTAAGCAAAATCAAGATGAAAAATTTGCGTTTGTAGCGATTCCGCTTTTGTTTGAGGCTGAAATGCAGGACTTGTTTGATAAAATTCTGTTTGTTTATTGTGATGATGATATCCGTTTGAATCGTTTGATTGCACGCAGCGGATATTCAAAAGATTATGCCAAGCTGCGTATGGACTCTCAAATGAGTCAGGAGCAAAAGATTGTCAAATCTGACTATGTTATTTTTAATAATTCAACGTTTGATGAATTAAACACGCAGCTTGTCAGCTTAATTGAACAAATCCGCTAAGGTCAGCTTCATTAGCACTATAATGCCGCTTTATAACCCTATCATCGCCATTTGAGGTTACATTGCCTTCTATAGTATCAAATGAACCGTCACTATTGACCTTAGTGACAAAACCTGTGTGAGAAGCATCATTTTCCCGTAAAATCAGAATATTCCCTGGTTTTACATTTTCCGCGATTATTTTTGCTTTATCTTTTTTATCTGAAATTTTAAGGTATTTATCGTTATCTATTCCCCATTGTCTCAGTATTTCAACACGATGATTTCCAAATCCATCAGGGGCTTTTAATCCTTTGTCTTTGTATGTTTCTTTTACTACATAAGTTACAAAGTCTGCGCACCATTCTTTGCTGTTTGAAAATTTCCTGTACGAGCCGTCAGATTCTTTATAGCCTAAGTATTTTTCGGCATTTTTAACAAACGATCGGTTTATGTAATTGCTGGATTGTGATGCTTCAACTGACTTTGACGTATTAGATTGTGACGTTTCTGCTGTCGGTGTTGAAGTTGTAACCGAAGTAGCCGTACTTGAGTCATAGTTTGAAGAACCGCCAAAATTATAAATCGGTCCGAAATTAAACGGGGTATAACCAAAATTAGAGAATGGGTTTCCGACAATGTAACCGCTGTCAAAACTGTTCCACCCGGAATTATTGTCGAGGTATCCGCTCCAAATACTACTGCTTCCGCCGTTCCAGTTTGTGCTGTTTCCGCCGCCAAAATTATATATTGGTCCAATTGGATCCATAAATCTCATATTGTAGTCTGCTAAAAATCCGTTAACGTTTGAGTTATACGTTATTGGTTGAAAAATGTTTGAAAAGTCCATATTTCCCCGTTCTATTTTCCCCTATATTTATATAAAGGTTTTTTATTAGAGAAAATTGCCTTTTTGTTACGTTTTTTATCTTATTATTAAGCTGGCTTCGGCTTTGCCTAAGTCAACCATTTCAAACGGTTCGTGATTTATATCTTCTGAGACGATATAATCTTCCGGGGTAAATTGGAAAAACTGCTCAAGTTTTGACCAGATATCAAAATTATCATTTCTTGAAAATAAGTAGTATTTGTTCACATTTTTCATATATAAACCTATTGAATATGTATTTGATTCAAGTTCTTTAAAGAATTTTTTCTTTTCCATATTTTTAGAAATTGTATCAAATGTGAAATCTTTGTATTCATAATCCTCTTTAATAAGTTCAATTAGTTTATATGGTTCGATCCATTTTGTGATAATAATACTTTTCATTTTTAGATTGCAGCCTCCTGATTTTTGAACTGCATTTCGTAAAGGTGTTTGTAATTGCCGTCAGGAATTGACATTAGCTCATTATGTGTTCCAAGTTCAACAAGCTCGCCTTCATTGATTACCGCAATACGATCTGCATTATTTATTGTTGATAATCTGTGGGCGATAACAAACACAGTTTTATTTTGCATAAGATTATCCAGAGCTTTTTGAACAATTGCCTCTGATTCATTATCCAGAGCTGATGTGGCTTCATCAAGAATTACAATCGGAGCATTTTTAATCATTGCTCTTGCAATAGCTACACGTTGGCGCTGTCCGCCTGATAATGAGGCGCCGCGCTCTCCTACATAAGTGTCTATTCCATCATCAAGCGTTGATAAAAATTCATCAAGGTGAGCCATTTTGACTACATTTGCAAGTTCGATTTCTGTAGCATTCTCTTTGCCCATCAAAATATTATCCCTGATAGTTCCTGAGAATAAAAAGTTGTCCTGGAATACGAATGAGATATTTTCTCTAAGGCTTTCTATGTCGATATCTTTAATATCAATACCGTCAAATTTTATAGCTCCGCTTTTGATATCGTAAAATCTTGGAAGAAGATTAACCGTTGTGCTTTTTCCCCCGCCTGAGTTCCCGACAAGTGCGATAGTTTCTCCTTTATTAACATGAAGTGTGAAGTTTTTTAATACAGGAGTATTTTCTTCATATTCAAAATAAACATTTTCAAAGTCGATAGATGAATTTAGCCTGTTCATTTTTACAGCATTTTCTTTATTTTTGATATGCGGAACAAGGTCAAATAATTCAAACACCCTGCCTAAAGCGACAAATGTTGTTTGTAAATCAGTCAAGGTTCTGCCTAAATCTTTTACCGGCTTATATAGTAATAGTAATGAAGTTATAAATGATGCAAAGCTTCCTGCAGACATTTCGCCTGAAATAATCAGGTGGTTACCGTAAAACATTACAAGTGCAATACCTATAGAGCAGATGAAATACATAATTGGAGACATCCACCCTACTCGTTTTGTAAGTGATATAGTGAGGTTAAATTGTTCTTTTATCTGGTGTTCAAATTTTGAGTTTTGGAGTTTTTGCAGGTTGTAAGCAGTCATTATCTTGTTACCTGCAAATGTTTCGTTAAAGTTTGTTGTCATATCTCCGCCGACAACCATTGTTGCGTTAGATACTTTTTTGATTTTCTTTCTGATTAGAGTAACAGGAGTGATTGCAATTGTCATAATTCCGACACCAATTATTGCTAGTTTCCAGGAGTTAAACAAAAGCACCCCAACAAGTCCGACAATACCAAAACTTGTCATAATAAATGTTTTGATTGTATTGATAATACTTTTTGATGCGGTTTCAGGGTCTGTGAAAAATCTTGATAATACCAGACCTGAAGAGTTTATGTCATAAAATTTCGGATCAAGCGAGGTTAATTTTCTAAACAGTTCAACTTTTAGAGAATTGGAAATTTTGTTCCCTGTCCAATCTGTGAGGTAGTTGTTAGAGTATTTTAAAAGGCCTTGTACAACAGCAAACAAAACTATTGCAAACGGAATTGCGGTAGCCAGCATGTTCTGCTCAATTGTAAAGCTCCCGATAGTCCAGGTTTTACCATTTATAACGCAATCCATATAAGGTTTTAGGACATAAGCTACAACACCGTCCAGCAGCCCTAAAGGAATTGCTATGAGCATGTTTAAAACGATTCTTGGCAAATGAGGCTTTAAGAACGGTGCAATTTTATTTACCAAATATCCGTATCTGAACGCGTCTTTAGACAATGTGTCTTTTAATTTGTATTCCATAATCCCTAATACTCCATCTTCTTCTTATTTTTAATATGACATAAATATACGGGATTTACAAATTATCAATAGTTTTTTTTATAGAGTCAATCTTTCCTGTATCCATCTTATGACCGCCGGTTTCTATAACAATATACTCTTTTAGGTTTGGTATATTTTTTACAGCTTGGTTTACCTTTGAGGTTCTTACATATCGATCTTTTTTTGCCTGGATAACAACAGTCGGGGTATGGTTTTCTGATAAATGTTTTATTATATCAAAAATTTTAGCATACTGCTCTTTGAATCTTGGGATATATTTTATTAACATAGATTCATTTTTGTATTTATCAGGGTGTTTAAGTACATTTTTTAGCCAAAATTCAAGAGAAAGCATAGGAGATACTAAGACTTGAAAATTAAACGGGCTCAGGTTTGAAGTTTTTGCGGCAATATAACTTCCGAAACTGTGTCCGACAAGTCCGATATTATTTATATTTTTTCCTTGCAAATATTTTACCGCAGCTTTCACATCCTGCATAATGTCGTTTTCAGTAACATGTTTTGATTGGGGGTTTTTGCCGTAGCTCCTGTAATCTATTGCTAAAAGTCCATAATCACCTTCTAAAATCTTTTTATATAGCGGTTGGTTATTTGTTATATTTTGTGAAAATCCGTGTAAAAATATAATATATTTATTTGCATTTTTGGGGTTCATATCCCAGGCCTTAATCTCTTCATCTTTTGAAACCTTTATCTGAACCTGGTTAATTATATCTTTCAGCTCGGGGTCTATGGACAAATAAGGACGCTTTGAACCTCGTATAGAGTTTGCATAACTTTTATTTTTTAGATATCTTATTATTAGTGATTCCAGACTAAATCCGCCGGTAAACTGAATATCAGGCTTAGTTTGTTTAGTAAAAATATCAGACTGTAAATTTTGCAAATTTACATAGGGTCTGTGTACTCTCTGATATTTTTGAGAGCTGACATCTGGCATGTTATATGCGTTTGTCTTAATCCCTTGAACTTGCATTTAGAATCCTTTATTAGCAAAAAAGACAGGATAGAATCCTGACTTTTATAAATTGGGCATGAAGAGATTCGAACTCCCACGCGTTAGCACTAGTTCCTAAGACTAGCGTGTCTACCATTCCACCACATGCCCACGCTTGTTTTAATATATATATTTATAACAAGAGCATAATGGTTTGTCAAATTAAATATTCTTATTATGGTTGTATTATTTCTACAAATTTTATATAATACCTTTATTAGTGTTTGAGTTTTAACATTAAAAGGAGAGAGTTATGTTACAAAAACAATCAATGTTAAAATCATTGTTTGCAGTACTAACTGCAATGATTTTAACGGCACCGGCTTTTGCCGGAGAGGCCTCTCTTGTAGTTCCGAACATCAAAGCAGAAAATCCGTTTAGCTACAATCTTCTGGTTGTAGGGTTAATTGTTTCTGTTATTGGTGTTATATTCGGTCTTATAGAGTTTTTAAAGGTGAAAAAAGTTGAAGTTCATGAGGCTATGAACGCTGTAGGCAATACTATTTTTGAAACTTGCAAGACATATCTTGTTCAACAGGGTAAGTTTTTAATTGCTTTAGAAGTTTTAATTGGTTTGTGTATAGCATTTTATTTCTGGTATTTGCAAGGAATGGAATTGAAATCTGTTCTTATCATTTTAGGATGGTCTATTTTAGGTATTCTTGGTTCATATCTTGTTGCCTGGTTTGGCATAAGAATGAATACACTTGCAAACTCAAGAACAGCATTTACCGCACTAAAAGGCAACCCGCTGCAAATTTTAAACATTCCGCTTAAAGCCGGTATGAGTATTGGTGTTTTACTTGTATCAGTAGAACTTATAATGATGCTTGTAATACTTTTATTTGTTCCTGGAGAGCTTGCCGGAGCTTGTTTTATAGGGTTTGCAATAGGTGAATCTCTAGGTGCTTCTGCACTTCGTGTAGCTGGCGGTATTTTTACAAAAATTGCTGATATCGGATCAGATTTGATGAAAATTCAATTCGGTATCAAAGAAGATGACCCTAGAAACCCAGGTGTAATCGCAGATTGTACAGGAGACAATGCGGGAGACTCTATCGGGCCTACAGCTGACGGATTTGAAACTTACGGTGTAACGGGTGTTGCTCTGGTAAGCTTCATTTTACTTGCAGTTATGGGACAAGAAAATCAGGTTCAATTACTAGCCTGGATTTTTGTTATGAGATTCTTAATGATTGTGACATCAGTTGTTGCATACTGGGTTAACGGAATTTGGGATAGATTTATTTACGCTCCTAGAGTTGAAAAATTCGACTTTGAAGCTCCGTTAACAAGACTTGTGTGGATTACATCAATTCTATCTATCGGTATGACATTTGGTGTAAGCCGCTGGTTATTAGGAGATATGGGTAATCATATCTGGCTAATTTTATCTTGCATTATTTCTTGCGGAACTTTAGGCGCAGCTTTAATTCCGGAATTTACAAAAATATTCACTTCTCCAAAAGCTAAACATACTGAAGAAGTTGTAACAGCTTCAAGAGAAGGCGGAGCATCATTAACAATTTTATCAGGTATCGTTTCAGGCAACTTCTCAGCTTTCTGGATCGGCATGATAATTGTATTATTAATGGGTATTGCTTACTTTGCAAGTACATATATTCCATCAGGAGATGGCGGCTTAATGATTTATCCGTCAGTATTTGCATTTGGTCTTGTAGCATTTGGTTTCTTAGGAATGGGACCAGTTACAATCGCTGTTGACTCATACGGCCCTGTTACAGATAATGCTCAATCAGTATATGAGTTATCTTTACTTGAAGAAATCCCAAATGTTAAAGAAGAAATCCAAAAAGATTACGGATTTGATGCGGATTTTGAAAACGCAAAACAATACTTAGAAGAAAATGACGGTGCAGGAAACACATTCAAAGCAACATCTAAACCGGTACTTATCGGTACAGCTGTTGTTGGTGCAACAACAATGATTTTCTCATTGATTCTTGTTATTAAAGAGACCTTGGGAATACAGCCGGAAATGATTCTAAACCTGTTAAACCCATATACTTTACTAGGTTTATTAACAGGCGGTGCGGTTATTTATTGGTTCAGCGGAGCTTCTATGCAGGCTGTTACAACAGGAGCTTATCGTGCAGTTGAATACATCAAGGATAATATTAAACTCGGTGAAGCTGATGAAAAATGTGCAAATGTTGCAAATTCAAAAGAAGTTGTAAAAATTTGTACACAATACGCTCAAAAAGGTATGGTAAATATCTTTATCGCATTATTTACTTTTGCATTGGCACTTGCTTGTTTATCAGCACCTAGCGCAAAATCAGAATTAGCTGTATCATTCTTTGTAAGCTACCTGATTGCAATTGCGGTATTTGGTTTATTCCAGGCTGTATTTATGGCAAATGCCGGCGGCTGCTGGGATAATGCAAAGAAAATCGTTGAAGTTGATCTTAAAGAAAAAGGAACACAGCTTCACGAAGCTACAGTCGTTGGTGACACTGTAGGTGATCCGTTCAAAGATACATCTTCAGTTGCAATGAACCCGATTATTAAATTTACAACCTTATTTGGTTTACTTGCGATGGAAATTGCAATCAATGAATCATTCAGAAAAATTGCACCTATTGCAGGAATTATATTATTAATAATCGCACTTGTATTTGTTATAAGATCTTTCTATGGAATGAGAATTCCTAATAAAAAATAATCTTATATAACAGATTAAGAAAGCG
>OHQR01001064.1_pt1 | contig 15414 bp, 12 predicted proteins | sample 1578191 | NCBI WGS metagenome assembly OHQR01 (sample SAMEA3879577, study PRJEB24766) | human gut metagenome | biome: human-associated habitat; feature: feces | place: USA | collected 1985/1987 | reverse complement strand
CCCCATCTCGCGCAAACGCCCTAGCCCCGCCAGCAAGGCGTAGTTGCCACCGACCGTCTTACCGAACCCGAAGCCGGGATCGAGTATTATATCCTTTGCTCCAAGGTCGCGCAAGAGCTGCACTTTGCCGGCGAAATCCTGCATGACACTTATCACGTCAGCGCATGACGACATCAAGACGTAAGGCACGCCCAAGCGCGCCACCATGCCGAACATTGGCGGCACGCAGCCACAGGATGTGTCAATCTTACCGTCGTCTGCCGCCTCGCCGCCGAACGAACCTTCATGATTACCACCCGACACGTCGTTGATTATACCCGCACCGAACTCCTCGACGGCCATACGCGCCACCTCCGGACGGAACGTGTCGACAGACAACACGGCATCAGGCTGCACACGGCGCACAGCCGCCAAAGCCATGCGCATGCGCTCCATCTCCTCTACGGCACTAACCTCGGCCGCACCGGGGCGTGTCGAATATGCACCCACGTCTATTATCTTTCCACCTTCGGCCACTATGCTGTCGGCCCTTGCGGCTATCTCCGCCTCGGTCTGCTTGCGGCTTCCGGCATAAAAAGAGTCGGGAGTGGCGTTAAGAATACCCATAACACAAGGCTCGGACAGGTCTAACATCCGGCCGTTTACATTTAATATATAAGGAGTAATGCCTTTCACTATATAAACTTAAAGAATAAAATTAGTCTCAACAGATGGCAAAAATACGCATAAATATCGAGACTCATTATATTTTTGACGTTTTTTATCACGAATATAAAACAACCCGGGCATCAGCCGCCACGACGGCCGATGCCCGAGAATGATACAGTATGGAAAACCAAGCAGTGCAAACTGGGCAACCACCTGCCGTGGCATGTCCCTGCCAACAGCCTCAACGGGCCTGCGGCACGACCTTGCACTTGCCGCTGTACTCCATGATGTCAAGGCGGATTACGTCAACACGGTGAAACGATTTTTCGGCATACTTCTCGCCTATCTCCCTGAAATCGGGCGACAGTTTGCCTATAAGCAGGCTTATGGCACGGCGCTTCTCGTCGTCGGACAGGCCTATGACGGCACGGCATTTCATCACGACACTCTCATACTCGGTGGTAAAACGAGACGGCAGCAGATTAGTCCTGCCGACAATGCAGAACGAAACCGACGGGTTGCAGGCTATAGCTTCCAGCTTCCTGCCCTCCGGGGCGCAATGCACATAAAGGCTACCGTGGCCGTCCCAAACGTAATTAAGGGGCAGGCCGTAAGCCTCGCCGCCGGCCGTTACCATCGACAACACGCCGTATTCGCACGTCCTTACCAGCTCCAGGGCGCGTGCTTCATCGAGCAGACGGTCCTGCCGGCGCACCGTTCCGTTTACATATTTCATGTCTAAAAACGTATTTTTACATATAAAATATGGAGAATGTACAAAGCTGCTTGTCCGCAAGCCGCCGCAACATTCTCCACAAAATATTAACTGATACATGCCGCCGGGATAAAATCCGCATCACGGCAGACGTAGCTTATGCCACCATACTGTAACTTACAGTACTATGACACGTCCTTCATTGCCCGGCGCCACTGCCCCGCGGAGCAGCAGGTTTGCCACCCGCGCTTTCCATCTTGCAGCATCCGGCCGCACACTTGCCGTCGCATGCCTTATTGTCAGGACATGCCTTGGGACAATCAGCACAAGCTTTATTATTGCATCCGGCCGTGCACTTGCCCTTGCACTCCTTGTTGTTTGGACAGTCGGCACAGTTCTTCTTATTACATTCCGACGTACATTTACCTTTGCATTCCTTATTGGCGGTGCACGCCTTGGTGCAGGCTGCGCCAGCCTTCTTACTACATTCTACCACGCAAGTGTCGTTGCATTTCCTGACACAGTTGTTCTGCGCAAAAGCTGTCGTAAAGGAAAATACGAGCAACATTGTTGCCAATAGCATCATTCTTTTCATAACCTGTTTCTTTATTTGTTATTTTATAAAACCAAGGCTTCGTCTGATTGGAATTCATTTGAATTCGAATTTTCCGGCAAGCCTTTGAAAAAACAAAGATAAGGAAATCTGTACAAAACATATTATTATTTACTGACAAAATCATCAATGTTACGTTTTTTTGATATACTTTTGCAACATAAAACTATTTCACATGGACATATCAGAATTATACAGAATCTTCACCAGGCACCCGCAGGTAACCACAGACAGCCGCGACTGCCCCGAAGGTTCCATCTTTTTCGCACTTAAGGGAGCGTCGTTCAACGGCAACGCCTTCGCAAAAAAGGCTCTCGACGCCGGTTGCTCGTACGCAGTAATAGATGAAAAGGAATACGCCGAAGAAGGCGACAGCCGCTACATACTCACCGACGACTGCCTGAAAACGCTGCAGCAGCTGGCCAACCGCCACCGCCGCACATTGGGAACGAAGATAATCGGAATAACCGGCACCAACGGCAAAACCACCACCAAGGAGCTGCTGGCCGCCGTGCTGGGCGAAAAGTACAACGTGCTGTATACGCAAGGGAACTTCAACAACGACATAGGTGTGCCCAAGACGCTGCTCCGCCTGAAACCCGAACACGAGATTGCCGTTGTGGAAATGGGCGCAAGCCATCCGGGAGACATCAAGACACTTGTCGACATTGTCGAGCCCGACTGCGGCCTGATAACCAACGTGGGCAGGGCGCACCTGCAAGGTTTCGGCTCGTTTGAGGGCGTCGTACGCACCAAAGGCGAGCTTTACGACTATCTGCGCGCACACGGCGGGACGGTATTCATCAACGGCGGCGACGAACACCTGACGGGCATTTCGCACGGATTAAGCCTCGTAAAATATGGCACTAACGACGGAGACGACACCGAAGTGAGCGGCGAAATGACGGTCTGCGACCCGTACCTGAACTTCCGCTGGCATGTGCGCGGCGGCGAATGGCACGAAGTAAAGACACACATTATAGGCAGCTACAACATGATGAACATGCTCGCCGCAGCATGTGCCGGACTGCATTTCGGCGTAACTCCAGGGCAGGTTGACCACGCCCTGTCGTCATACGTGCCGAAAAACAACCGTTCGGAACTGGAGAAAACCGCACACAACAGCCTCATCATAGACGCTTACAACGCCAACCCGACCAGCATGAACGCCGCCATAAGCAACTTCAGGGAAATCAAGACTGACAGGAAAATGGCCATACTCGGCGACATGGGCGAGCTCGGAGCAGTGAGTGCAGAGGAGCACCAGCGCATTGCCGACATGCTGAAAGAGGCTAAGTTTGACGTCGTATGGCTTGTCGGCGACGAATTCTCGCGCACCGACTGCCAGTTCCGCAAGTTCAAGAACGTAGAGGAGGTAAAGGCTGCAATAGCCGAAAACCGTCCTGAAGGATATTGCATACTGATTAAAGGCAGCAACTCAATGAAGCTGTTCCAGTTGCCTGCATTACTATAAAAACTCCTTCACCACACGCAAACCCATCTATAAAGGCACAAAAACAGCCGGCAGGTAGAATATGAACACTTTCACCTGCCGGCTGTTTTTTTATACTTAATTCAAGTTTCGCAAGTTCAACTTGCAGCTTTTAATCTATAAATGTCGCAAATATGTTTCATATCTTCCTCCCTGTTGATGATAGCCTGATAGATATCTTCGTCAGTCAATCCGAAGAGTTCCGCAACCGCAATGACCAGTTCTTGCATGACGCCCCATATCCTTTCCGCAACGGACAGTTCCAAAGAATCCTTGGTTACGTCCTCAAAGAGCTTTCCCATGGTCTCGTAGGCTGCAAACCTCTTCACTAAGGAAAGGATGTTGTATTGCAAAGCCGTCAGGGATGTCGCCGCGATTTGCGAGGCGAAGTTGCCGGCCTGGCATTTGCCCAGCCCCAACAGCCCCTTCGCTTCCTTGAACACGACTTCCAAAGACCACCGTTGGGCATAAATCCGGTACGCTTCAAGGAACTCAAGCCGTATGTCCGTGGTCATCAGGCCGTTCCATGCGCCCCGTTTGCTTCTCCTGACAAAGTACAGGCGTACCTTGGTATCCGCAAAGGTCACGTCCGCCACGATGTAATAGCAACGCAGTCTCCTGCTGTACTTCCGCCTGCCTTGCCTGTCAAGGTGCCTGATCAAGGCCGGCGCGGTATAAGGCTTCCCGTCCAGACAGTATTTTGTCCTGCTGTTTTCTCCCACCTTGATCATGCCCAGGTAATCGCACCTGACGTGGCGGGAGCGGATGAACCGGATGACATCCTTGCAGGCGAACCAGCTGTCTGCCAGCACATACCTGAACCTGACCCCTTTGCGGATGGCGCGTCTTATCATGGCAATCATCAGGTCGGTTTTCTTTGCCGTGTATTCACCGATACGCTCCTGCAAGGCGTCGCCGCTGTCACGTCCTTTGGTGAAACGTCTTGCGAGCTCTTCATCGGACATCCCGAACTTTCCATCCTTTCCTTTTTCACCCAGCAGTGCAAAATCCAGAAGCATTTGGGTTGTCCCGTCCGTGACGGCAAGGAACAATGCCTTGAAACCGAGGATGCACCTGTGATGGACATGGGAAAACACCCTGCCGATGTTCTCCATGCGCCGTCCCGTCTTGGGATAGTCCGTATCATCGACTATCAGACAGACCGTGCCTTCCTTGCGCCCGGAGCGGAGTCTGATCTTCGACCAAAGCTGGAGGGTGGGTGATAGACGGACTTCCGCCAGTTTATCTTGGGATTACTCATGAAACGGTAGAACACGTCTTTCTTGCATCCCAGCAAGCCGCTTAAGGAAGACCCGGTGAAACGATAAGGGTTACGGACCATGAAACACGGGTACAACAGCAAAGCCTGGAACACCTGCAACAACGGATACACATTATTGCACTTGCTCTTCATGCCGAACAAGGTGGATTCATTCATTCTTAACCATTTGATAACGTCCAGTATGGAATACATCGCTTTATGTGCGTCATTTTTTCTAAAAAATGCGCTGATTTCTGAAAGAAAGTCTGTAACTTTGTGCAAGGGCATAGGGCTGAGTAATGTTTTGATTTGCAACTATAAAATTACTCATTTTCTGCGATATGCGGAAATCCCTGTGCCTCTTTTATATCCCAAGAAGAAGGTTATCTATTAACTTGCGAAACTTGAATTATTTTAATTAAATAAAACAAATTTATATCAAATAATTACCAACTTTAAGGTAAAATGTAACAATTCCGACATCAACCACCCCGATTGTAAAAGGGCGGCATCCCGCCGTTGCCTCCTTACGTTCCGGCAACGGCAAGATGCCGCCTGACTCTTCCGTCATAGATGTTGTCCCCTTGTAACCGAGCCACGTTTTCCACAAGGCGGACGCTTACCTGAGCCGTTTTCCGCGCTTGCCGAAGGTGTGGGTGAAGCCGAGCGTTACGAACGGGCGACAGAGGCTCTTGCAGGCGGTGGATACGTATGTGCTCTCTTCCGCACTGTACCCCTTTTGCGCCTTGATGCCGGTGACGAACGTGTAGCCGCCCTTAAGTTCGAGGTAAGAGTTCTTCGTGGTGCGCAGCGAAAAGCCTATGGCGGGACTGACGAACGGGCGGACTTTCGACGGCTCGTCAACCATGTCGTCGTAACCTTGCACCATTTCATCATCGAACGAATACACGCCCACGCCTGCGTCAACCGAAACGAACGGCGAAAAGCGGCGGTCGGTTATGCGGTAGACGCCCCGGGCGAACACGTTCAGGGCGGTAACGTCGCCGTAGTAGGCGTAATAGTCCTCGTTGTACTCGCCGCTGTTCCTGCCCGGGGTGATTACCTGGATGTCCTCGCCCTCGGAGTAGAAACCGCCGTCGGTTCCGCCGGCTTCAAACGGTTTGAACTTCTCGTATCCTACGCCGCCGCCCACGCTGAAGTGCGGATTCAGCTTGTACGTGCATACGAGGCCCGCGTAGTATCCCAATATGTTGTCGGCCTCGGCCTTTCCGAAGTTGGTGCCGCCCTCGAGGGTGAACTGCAGGCCCCTGTCGCGCGTGGGCACTTTCTCGCGCTTCGGCCCGAGCTTTACCTTGTTGGGGTTCTTGTGGAAGTTCAGCCCGGCCTTCACGGTGAAGTACCCCCCTCCGCCGCCGCCCTTGGTGCCGAAGCCGTGGGTGTAGCCGGCCGAGAGCAGGAAGTCGGTCGTCTTGCTGACGGGCAGCTGCACGCCGGGCATTATCTCCATCATAACGAAGTCGGGCATCGAGTAGCCCTCGGTCTCTATCTCGTAACCGCCGTAGTCCACCTTGCCGCCCTCAACGTCTTCGGCCGTGTTGAGCAGATAGCCGAGGCGCACGGTTATGACGGGCTTGATTTGGGTTGACTGCAGGGGGAACATCAGCTTGGCGTCGGCCGTGATGGGTATCATGGGCTTCGAGCCTTCCTCCGTGCCTATCCACGCGCCCGTGCCGAGGCCTACGTAGAGGTTGGGGTGGAACTGCTTGCCCAAACCTATTTCAACCGGTATCGACCCCATGTCCTTGAAGTCGCCCACGCCGGCATGGTAGCCGGTAGATATGTTGAAGTCGAGGCCCTTGTGGCGGCCGTCGTTGCTGTACTTCTGCGTGCCGCCGTTGTTTTGGGCGTATGCTCCCGCCGCCATGCATAGGGCGAGGAGCAGGGTGTATGGTCTGTTATGTCTCATTGTCAATTGTTGTTTTTATTGGTAGTGATGTAATGATAGTTAATCGCGCGAGTCGTTTACCTCAAAAGTAAACATAGTTCCGTTAAAATTTTCACCTGTTGGCAATGTCCAATAAGGAACAACATTGACGCTTTCAACGAAATGTCCCCATGTTGTGTCGCCATATTCTACAACCTGCTCGCCTGTCACGGTGTGTCGCCCTGGTGTAATGGATATGCCGGTAATATAAATGTAATCATGGAAAACATAGTCTTTCAACGGATCTCCGGGGGTTTGGTTAAACGAGAATTTTTGATTTAATGTAACGTATATGCCAGGCTCTTTCATCATTTCGGCAATCTCGGCCTCGGTCAGGTTAGAGCTTATCTCATACGTTACAGCCACTTTATAATGATGCCTTTCGTATGTTCCGCTTTCTGATGTGACATATCCGTCATCAAATACCCTTTCCACCTTGGCTTCGATTACGTTGAAGTTTATCGCCCCCTGCCTTGGTTGCTGGCTTACGGCGAATGTCGTTGTCTTGATTCCTGCCACGTCGCCAGTCGGCTCGGTCGTACCTGCCGTTATCTGCACCAGACCCGTGCGTGCTTCGTAGTCGTTGTTCTCGCCCACGGTGACGCTTACCGTGCCCGGGCCGCTGCCCGAAGTCTTGTCGAGCGTCATCCATTCGGGAGCCGTTGCCGTCCAGTCCGTGTTTGCGTCGACGCTTACGGTGAACGTGCCGCCGTCGTAAGGCAGCTCTTCCTCCTGCGAGCACGAGGCTTCGAGCGACACGATTTCCCACGGCTCAAGGTCCTCGTCGCACGAGGCGAGGCCGCATGCCGTCCCGAGGACGCACAGTGCAGCGAAGGCATAATGCGTCCATTTTCTCTTGATGTTGCTTTTCATTTTGATTTGTTGTTGTCAATTGAGGCACCGGCCCCTCATGCCCGGTTTTGTGGTGTTGTGCCGTCCGCATACGAAAAAACGTGGAGCCGTGCCTGTTGCCCGTCCCACGATCCGAAGGCTCTCGCATTGCCCAGTTTGTCGGAACGAGCAACGTCGAAAGCCCCACGCCGATGCCGGAATATGACTAACACCCGACGTGCCCGCCGCCTTTACGGCAGTAAAGGCGGCAGGGCACAATGCGAGCTGTACATAAACATCCCAATGGGGCGTTCACGTTGCCTTGTCCTTGACAAACTTTTGTGAATTTGCGAGATTCCCGGATCGTCAAGACCAAAGCGCCAGTAAACGCCTTTTCATATGAAAACATCCCACCAACTGCCTTACAGGGCATCCCGGGAAACCCTTCGGCGTGGAGAGACATTGCAAATATAGGGATTTTAAATGACACTTTACATGTTTCCGGCGTTTTTTTACTGAAGGGAAGTTGCATTTTTTAAAGAATGTTTATCAATGGTTTACACATTCCTGCCGTATCCGGCTGTTTGAACGCCTACCGGCCCATGCTTGGGCATGAATTTACAATGCACAATCCGGGATGAATGTGAGGGTGTGCCAGAATCGTCATATATTTGGTACACCCTCCGCTTTAACCTTATTCCACAACGTTACAGCGCTTCAAGCATGCGCTTAATCACCACGGAAGCTGAAATCTCGCGGTTTGCAGCTTCGGGAATCACGAGCGAATTTGGCCCTTCGATAACGTCGTCGGTTACAATCAGTCCGCGTCGTACGGGCAGGCAGTGCATGAACTTGCCGTTGTCGGTAACAGCCATGTGCGCCTCGTCGATAGTCCACGACATGTCCTTAGACAGGATTTTGCCGTAATCGGCCGGATTGGTAACGCCCGGACAGCTCCAGTTCTTGGCATAAACGAAGTCAGCACCCTCGAGAGCTTTCATCTGGTCGTACTCCACACGGGCGTTTCCTACAAACTTCGGGTCAAGCTCATAGCCTTCTGGATGGGTCACAACGAAGTCAACGTCGGCGGCATTCATCCACTGTGCGAACGAGTTTGGCACGGCCTGCGGCAGCGCGCGGCAGTGTGGTGCCCATGACAGCACGACCTTCGGGCGTGCCTTGGTCTTGTGTTCCTCTATCGTTATAAGGTCGGCAAAGGCCTGGAGCGGATGCACCGTGGCGGTCTCCATTGCGAAAACGGGGCGTCCGCTGTATTTTATGAACTGGTTGAGCACGGTCTCGGCATAGTCGTATTCACGGTCGGTCAGTCCGGCGAACGAGCGCACGCCTATCATGTCGCAGTAGCAACCCATTACCGGAATGGCTTCAAGCAGGTGCTCGCTCTTGTCGCCGTCCATAATGACTCCACGCTCTGTCTCCAGTTTCCACGCACCTGCGTTCACGTCGAGCACGATGACGTTCATCCCAAGATTCATCGCAGCTTTCTGCGTACTGAGACGTGTGCGGAGACTGTTGTTGAAGAATATCATCATCAAAGTCTTGTTCTTACCGAGATGCTGGTATTTAAACCTGTCGTTCTTTATCTCCCCAGCCTCGGCAAGAGCCTGCCTCAGGTCGCCGAGGTCTTCTACATTAATGAATGTTCTCATTAAAAAATACTTTATTTATTGATGTTTAAGATTATAGTCACTGTATGGTGCAGACCTGCGTGGGCGCCCATAACGATGGCAGTCCACGCAGGTATTCATTACAAACGGCAGGAGCATTAATCCTTCTTCCGGCTGTCCTTGTCGCGTATCTCTACACGGCGAATCTTGCCGCTGATGGTCTTGGGCAGCTCGTCTACGAACTCTATTATGCGCGGATACTTGTAAGGGGCTGTCTCGCGCTTGACGTGGTTCTGCAATTCCTTCACCAAGTCGTCGCCCGCCTTGTCCTTCCAGTCCTTGCCAAGCACCACGGTGGCCTTGACTACCATTCCGCGAATGTCGTCGGGCACGCCGGTTATGGCGCACTCTACCACGGCGGGATGTGTCATAAGGGCGCTCTCTACCTCAAACGGGCCGATGCGGTAGCCGCTGCTCTTAATCACGTCGTCGATGCGCCCCTCGAACCAATAATACCCGTCCTCGTCGCGCCATGCCACGTCGCCCGTATGGTAAAGGCCGTCGTGCCACACCTGGCGTGTCTTCTCCTCGTCGCGGTAGTAGCCCTTGAACAGGCCCAGCGGCTTGCCCTTGCCGGTGCGTATTACAATCTCGCCCTTCTCGCCGTCCTCGCACGATGTGCCGTCGGCACGCACCAGGTCGATGTCGTACTGCGGATTGGGCATGCCCATGCTGCCGGGCTTCGGCGTCATCCAGGGCATCGTGCCTAGCGTCATGGTGGTTTCGGTCTGGCCGAATCCTTCCATCAGCCTTATTCCGGTAAGCTCGAAGAACCTGTCGTAGACGGCCGGATTGAGCGCTTCGCCCGCCGTGCAGCAGTAGCGCAGCGACGACAAGTCGTATTTGGAGAAGTCCTCGTGTATCATGAAACGGTAGACCGTTGGCGGTGCGCAGAACGATGTTATGCGGTACTGCTCTATCTTGCGCATTATCTTTTCAGCGGTAAACTTCTGGTGCTCGAACACAAACACCACCGCCCCTGCGAACCACTGGCCATAAAGTTTGCCCCAGGCGGCCTTGCCCCAGCCCGTGTCGGCCACGGTCAGGTGTATGCTGTCTTCTGAAAGATTGTGCCAGAACACGCCCGTAGTAAGGTGTCCTAACGGATAAGTGAAGTCGTGGGCCACCATCTTAGGTTCGCCGCTGGTGCCGCTGGTGAAGTAGAGCAGCATTATGTCGTCATTGTCATTTACAAGCCCGGGGCGCTCGAACGGCGGCACACCGTTCCACTCCTTGTGCCAGTCGTGGAATCCTTCGGGCACGTTGGGGCCGATGCTCACCAATGTCTTGAGCGTCGGACTGTCTTTCCTTGAAGCGGCAACCTGCTCCAGCACGTAGTCGTCGCCGACGCAGATAATAGCCTTAACGCCGGCGCTTGTGTTGCGGTAGACGATGTCGTGCGTGGTAAGCATGTGGGTAGCCGGCACGGCTACGGCACCGAGCTTATGCAGCGCAATCATCGAAAGCCAGAACTCGTACCTGCGCTTGAGTATCAGCATGACCACGTCGCCGCGGCCAATGCCGAGCGAACTGAAATAAGACGCAGCGCGGTCGCTCTGCTCCTTAATGTCCTTGAACGTGAAGCGTATGCAGTTGTCTTCGTCGTCCGTCCACAACAGGGCGAGCTTGTCGGGCGCCTCCATAGCCCAAGCGTCCATCACGTCGTATGCGAAGTTGAAATTATCGGGGACTTTGAAATGAAGATTCTGCTTGAAGTCTTCAACAGACGTGAATTTAGTCTGAGTCAAAAATCTTTCTATCATTTTGCTTATACCTATTAAAATAACATTGCACGGGCACAACAGCGCGCCATAGGCAGGCAGCCGGATGCCTGATGCGGCGGGCAGCAACCGCCCGGCTGTGTCATACGCCGCCATTGCATGCGTGGCAATACCAGCCGGCGGCAATAGCAATGCAACCTTTGTTTGTGTTCCTGTACTTTAAACTATACAATCACCGCCAGAAACTTTACGGGCTTGCCATCAAGGGCACGCATGCAGTGGGGCTGCGATGCGTCGAAGTATATGCTGTCACCCTCGTTGAGCACAAGCACCTTCTTGCCTATTGTCAACTCAAGGCTGCCCTCTATCACGATGTTGAATTCCTGTCCGTCGTGCGAGTTCTTCTCCAGCGGGGCACCGTCGGGCTTGGGCTCGACCAGCACCATGAACGGTTCGGCCTTGCGCCCGCGGAAGCCGCCCGCCAGGCTCTGGTACTTGTAAGCCTTGCGGCGCTCAACACTTACGCCCTGCCCCTTGCGGGTAAGGAAGTAAGCGTTCATGTGCGGCTCGACGCCGAACAAAAGCACATCGAAGCCTATGCCGTATTTCCTTGCTATCTTCTGCATGCTGCTTATCGAAAGCTCGCCCTCGCCCTCTTCGGCTTTCAGGTAAGCCTCAAGCGACACGCCGCAGAGGTCGGCCACTTCTTGTGCCTGGATGTCGAGCACCTCACGGAGCCCCTTCAAACGTTCACCGATTTGTTTTATTGCATCTTCCATTTAGATATCGTTTTAGTGATAATTGCGACAAAAATACTAATTAAATATCACAAAAACGAAACTTATGATAGAAAATTGTCATTTTATATTTATCTTTACACCGGATAAAAGACTGCTCCCGTACAAACGCGCACACGGGCTGTACCAATGCTCTTGCAAAAGGCAACCTTTCAGGATGCAAAAGGTAACCTTTTACGCCCTGAAAGACGGCATATTGCACGGCGAAAGGTAACCTTTTGCAAGCGTGTCCCAAACGGGAACAAACGGCAACGGTAAGACGACGCTGTAACACATGTATCAGTAATATTCATACTTGAACAGCCTTAAATGTATTAATAATATATGTACACGCACGCATCGAGCCAGCAATTTCACGGAAATCCGTTATTGCCTGATTCGGAATAATGTATATTTTTGCAATACATGCAAACTGCAGTGATACAAGACAGGCAGTCACGCATACACCAAAATAAGTGGCGAATAATAATAACCCATAAAAAAACACGACTATGAAAAAAGCAATCAAGACACTGTGCGCAGTAGCGATAGCGCTCTTCGCATTACCGCAACACGCAGACGCCCAATTCTTCAAGAAACTGAAAGAAGCCGCCGCTGACGTTGTCAAGGAGACCATCGTAGGCGAGCAATCAGGCACGAATGCAAGTACAAGCACACAGGGTGCAACGTTCGTGACTACGTCAAACGGCGTTGGAGTAAGCAACCCGGGCGCAAAACACTTCGACATCGAGTTTGTAGAGGCCGTAGGCAACACGGCGGGCAACACCGTAACCATTATCGTAAAGGCCACGTCGAAAGACCTGAACTATTCAAACGTGCACATAGGCGACAACAACGTTACGGCATACGACGCTGACGGCAACGAGTACAAGAGCACCACCGGCTCGCCGACCAAAAACCTTACGGTCGGCATACCAGTCAAGTTCGAATGGTCGAAACTGATAAACGTGCCTGCCACGGTTAGCGTTCTGCCCGTGGTCTACACCACTTATTACGTCAACGCAGACATAAGGTCGCGCTCGGGCACGCTGTCTACTTACATCCAACTGAAGAACGTACCGATTAAATGGCAATAAAAACAAGAAAGGCGGCTGCCTCACCGGGCAGCCGCCTTTTTTATGTCATCAATACAGGAGCAGCAAGCCTGCCACGCCCGCATAGCAAATCATGCGTATCGGATTAATCTTCATGTACTTCGTACCGACGAACGACGCCACGAAGAGGAAACAGCTAATCCAGAACTGCCAGGGATTAATGGCGGGCGAACTGAAATTCTCACGCGTCATAAGCATCAGTGCTGCAGCCGCCAACAGGCCTACAACGGCTGGACGCAACCCCAGGAATATGCTCTGCACGGTCTGTGTGTTCATGTACTTCATGAACATCCTTGCAATAAGTATGATAAGTATCAGCGAAGGCAGCACAAGCGCGAATGTCGCCGTAAGGCTGCCCAGCATCGACATGCCATAGCCGAAACCTGCGTTGTGTACGGCCGTATAGCCGCAGTATGTGGCTGAATTGATGCCAATCGGACCGGGAGTCATCTGGCTTATGGCCACAATGTCGGTAAACTCGGAAGTGGTAAGCCAGCCGTGGTTGTGGACAACCTCGCCCTGGATAAGCGACAACATGCCGTATCCGCCGCCGAAACCGAACAGCCCGATTTGGAAAAACGTTATGAAAAGCTCTAAAAATATCATATCTAAGAATTTATCGATTATGAGCCAAGGATTAACCTGAACGGCCGGGCATCATCACCCTGCTAAAACATGAACCTAAGAGGACGGCAGGGAAAACGACACCCTGTATTGCCACGCCGCCCAGGATCAGTTTCCCGAATCCTTATTCCGTCGGTTTTATGTATTTACCGTAAACATAACCGCCGATGCCGGCTGCAAGGACTACATATATGGGCGAAACGCCGAGCATCCATATTGCAAGGGCGCAGGCGATGGGAATCCAGCAGTTGGTCAGCGTTATCCTGGCACTCTTGGCCATATTGAACGTAGGCACGGCTATCAGCGCCACCACGGCCGGTCGTATGCCGCGGAATATCGCCGACACCACCTTGTTGTCCTCGAACTGGTGGAAGAACATGGCTATCGCCAATATTATCAGGAATGAAGGCAAAGCCGTTCCGAGACTGGAACAAACCGCCCCCTTGATTTTCTTCAGCTTATAGCCGATAAACACGCTGACGTTGATGGCCAGGACGCCTGGGCAGCTTTGTGAAATTGCTATTATGTCTAAAAACTCTTCCTTGTCCAGCCATTTGTGTTTATCTACGACTTCGGCCTCGATCATCGGTATCATGGCATATCCTCCACCGAAAGTGAACAGGCCTATCTTGAAAAACGTCTTAAAGCTCTCAATGTAAAAGTTGGACATTGTGTGAATATATAAATAAAAAAGAGTGAAGGAGAGGACGAACAAGCATAACCGCCTTGCAGGCATGTGCCGGGAACAAGAGGCACAACCCAAGACACGTTCATGCTTACCCGCCGTCTCCCTTACTTCTTATAACAAACTATTTCCTGTTCTCAATCCACTTGCGGGCATTGACAAAGGCCTCCATCCACGGCGTAACGTCGTCGTTGCGGCGGTCTGCCGGATACCATGCGTTCTGCCACGGGAAGATTGCACGCTCAAGGTGGGGCATCATTGCCAGGTGGCGTCCGTCGGCCGAGCAGATACCGGCAACGGCATAGTCGGAGCCGTTGGGGTTGCCTGGATATTCGGCATAGTTGTATTTGGCTACAACATTATACTTGTCCTCGCCCTCGGGCAGGTAGAACTTGCCTTCTCCGTGGGCCACCCATATGCCGAGCTTCGAACCGCTGAGCGAACCGAACATGACGCTGTCGTTGCGGGGCACGTCTACGCCGAGGAAAGCCGACTCAAACTTGTGCGAATCGTTGTGCAGCATCCTGCCCTTCTTGTCGTCGTCGGGCGTTATCAGGCCCAGTTCCATCATCAGCTGGCAGCCGTTGCACACACCGAGCGACAGTGTGTCGGGGCGCGCATAGAACCTGTCGAGAGCCTCCTTTGCCTTGGGGTTGAAGAGGAAAGCGCCCGCCCAGCCCTTTGCCGAGCCCAGTACATCGCTGTTGGAGAAGCCTCCGCAGAACACAATCATGCTGATGTCGTCGAGCGTTTCGCGGCCGCTGATGAGGTCGGTCATCATCACATCCTTGACGTCGAAGCCCGCAAGGTAAAGCGAATAGGCCATCTCGCGCTCGCCGTTGGTGCCTTTCTCGCGTATGATGGCAGCCTTGACGCCGGTCGGCGTGCGCCGGTCGGGGCTGATGCCATACGTCGACATGAGTCCGGTGAAGCTGTGGTTGAAGCGCAACTGCAGCGGTTGCTTCTTGTAGTTGGCGTAACGCCGGTCGGCACAACCGTTCATGCTCTGGTCGCGGTCAAGCAGGTAAGACGTCTTGTACCACACGTCACGCAGGGCGTCGATGTCGAAATCGTGCTCAAAGTCGCCGCAGACAACTGTCAGCTTGCGCTCTTTCGGCATCGGGTAACCAATCTTGGCATACCCAACCCCCATGTCTTCCATGAAGTCGCGGAACTCAAACTTGTGCTCGTCGGACACCTCGATGACCACGCCGGGGTTCTCGGCGAAGAGCGCCTTGACCACGTCGCCGTCGGTGCAAAGGTCGTGCAGGTTGATGTGCAGGCCGCCGGTGGTGTTTGC
>OHQR01001037.1_pt1 | contig 15669 bp, 14 predicted proteins | sample 1578191 | NCBI WGS metagenome assembly OHQR01 (sample SAMEA3879577, study PRJEB24766) | human gut metagenome | biome: human-associated habitat; feature: feces | place: USA | collected 1985/1987 | reverse complement strand
TACGTTGACTACCTTCTGGCCGTTTATCATCTCCTCGATGTAGCCGTTGGCATCGCCCAGAGCCTCCTGCTGGAGGGCGAAGAACCTTGCGCTGTTGCCCGCCACCCTGGTAGTTACCTTCAGCATGGGGTACATGGTGAGCAGCGCCACTGCGGTGAGCAGCGGGCTCACCACTACCATTGCCGCCAGCACGCCTATTATGGTTATGGCAGAGCTGAGCATGTTGGGTATGCTCTGTGAGATCATCATCTCCAGCGTGTCTATGTCGTTTGTGTACCTGCTCATTATGTCGCCGTAGGCATTGCTGTCAAAGTAAGCTATGGGCAGTGTCTGCATGTGGTCGAACAGATCGTCGCGTATGTTCTTCTGTATGCCCTGTGACACTGTGACCATTATGCGGCTGTATATAAATGTAGACAGCATGCCTGCAAGGTATATGCAGGCCATTGTGGCTATAGCCCTGAGCAGCCCCGTAAAGACTGGGTCCGGCTGGCCTATCAGCGGCTCTATGTAGTCGTCGATAAGGGTCTTTGTGAACATGCTGCCCTTTATACCCGCCAGGGCGCTGATGATTATGCCAAGGAACACCGCGGCCATGTGCCACTTGTAGGGCTTGAACATGGCGGAAAGGCGCTTGATGGTCTTTTTGCTGTTTTGGCCCAGGTTCTTCAGGTCATGGGCGTTGAGCGGCCGCCGGGGTCCGGGGCCTTCCTCCTGCTGGTTGGCTCTCCGCCTGCGTTTTTTCTCCTTTTTATCCTTCATTTCCACATCTGTCTCTATATCCGCGCCCTTTTTCCTATTATCCTTACTGCTCATCGAAATCGCCTCCTCCCTTCTGCTGGGATTCGTATACCTCGCGGTAGATACAGCACCGGTTCAGCAGCTCGTCGTGGGTGCCGAAATCCGTTATACGGCCGTTGTCCATCACTATTATCCTGTCCGCGTCCTGCACGGAGGATATGCGCTGGGCGATGATTATCTTTGTGACGTCAGGCATCTCATTCCTGAAGGCATCTCTTATGGCCCTGTCGGTGGCCGTATCCACGGCGCTGGTGGAATCGTCCAGTATGAGTATCTTGGGGTTCTTCAGCAGGGCACGGGCTATACAGAGCCTCTGCTTCTGGCCGCCGGAAACGTTTGAGCCGCCCTGCTCCATCTCGGAATCATACCCTTCGGGCATTGCCATTATGAAGCCGTCCGCCTGGGCCACCCTGGCTGCATGGCGTATCTCCTCCATTGTGGCGTTTTCATTGCCCCAGCGGAGGTTTTCAGCAACGGTGCCCGAGAACAGCTCGTTCTTTTGCAGCACCATGGATACGGCGTTCCTGAGCGTCTCTATGTCGTACTCCCGAACGTCCCTTCCACCTACCCTGACGCAGCCCTCCGTCACATCGTAAAGCCGGGGTATAAGCTGCACGAGGGTGGACTTGCCGCTTCCTGTGCCGCCGATCAGGCCTATGGTCTCGCCGCTCCTTATGTGAAGATCGATATTCTCAAGGCAGCTCCTGCCGCCCCTGCCGCCGTAGCTGAAGGATACGCCGTCGAAGTCCACGCTGCCGTCGGGTATGACCGTCTCGGCGCCGGGAGCGTTGGCTATGTCCGTCCTTTCATTGAGCACCTCGCATATGCGCTCGGCAGAGGCCCGGGAGATGATGAGCATCATCAGCACCATGGAAAGCATCATAAGGCTGGAGAGTATGCTCATGGCATAGGTCAATACGCTCATGAGCTGGCCGGTGGTCATGTTTCCCGCCACGATTATGTGAGCGCCCAGCCAGCTGGAGAGCAGTATGCAGGTGTACACCGAGGCCTGCATGAGCGGTGAGCCGAAGGTGGTTATCTTCTCCGCCCTTGAGAAATCCCGGTAAATGGTATCCGAAACCTTTCCAAACTTTTCCCTCTCGTGATCCTCCCGGACGAAGGCCTTCACTACCCTTATGCCCCGGAGGTTTTCCTGAACTACCCGGTTGAGCTCGTCATAGGTCTTAAACACCCGTTCGTATATGGGGTGCGCCTTGGACATCATTATATATATGCCCAAGCCCAGCACGGGAACGGCGCAAAGGAACACCGTGGCTATCCGGGCGTTTATCCTGAATGACATTATCAGGGAGAATATCAGCATCAGCGGGCTCCGTATAGCTATGCGTATGAGCATCATGTATGCGTGCTGCATTCTGGTAACGTCGGTAGTCAGCCTGGTTATAAGGCTGGCGGTGGAAAACTTATCTATATTGGCGAAGGAGAACGTCTGGATATTGTAGTACATATCCTGCCGGACGTTCTTGGCAAAGCCGGTGGAGGCTACGGCAGCACTGCGGCCAGACATCACGCCGAAGGCCAGGGACACCAGCGCGCATAAAATGAGCAGCCCGCCTATGCGCAGTATCTCCCCCATGTTGCCCGGGGTTATGCCCCTATCTATGAGCAGAGAGAGCACATAGGTTATGGCTACCTCCATGAAGACTTCGCCCGCCATGTATACCGGCGTAAGTATGGATTCCTTTTTGTATTCCCTTATACATTTTGAAAGGGTCTTAACTATCATATCTATTTATCCCCTCCTGTCCTTTCGGCGTTTTGGCGTATGCGCTGGCACACGCTGTGGAGCACCTTCATCTCTTCCGCTGTTATACCCTCGACAAGCTGCCTTTCTATGCAGCTTATCCGATCCAGCACCTCGCGGCTTCTCTCCGCCGCCTTTTCTGTGAGGCGTATGCGCTTTAGCCTGCCGTCGTTCTCCTCCGGCTCCCGCATTATGAGGTCCTTATGCTCCATTGATTGCAGCAGCCGCGTCGCGGTGCTCCTTCGTATGTTGAACTCCGCCTCTATATCCTTCTGATATACGGATCTGCCGCCGTTATCCATTATAAAGCCCATTATCCTGCACTGGCTCGGGGTAAGCCCCGAGGGCTTGCCTATATCCAGCGAATCAAATCTGCGCCGCATCGCATGGCTCGCCGCTCTTATATCCGCGCAGGGATTGTATTTTCCCATTTTTTCTCCCTCTGCTGCTGTATTTTTAAAAAGTTAGCAAGCTAACAGTGACATATTATAAGGATACTGTTTTTTAATGTCAATGGATTACACAAAAAATACACAATGCTTACAAATCGTTAGCATGCTAATCTTAATTCAGTCTGTCAAACCCCCCAGGGTTGATAAGGGGCCGCAGCCCCTTATGTTCAATCCGGCTCTGACGACACGTGCGTCAGAACGGATGAAAACCCAGAGGTTTTCGTACTTTGCGGGTTTTGCCGCCCGGGAGCGAATGCGAGAGGCAAAACCCGTAAAACTCAAAAAAGTGGCGTTCAGCCACTTTTTTGACACTCTTGATTTTGCTATCAAATATGTACAATCCGTAAAATGCGATGCCGCTCCGCTGACAAAATCAGGAATTTCGGTTATTATTATATCAGCACAACGTGAAAGGAAATTTGCAAATCTAATGAGAAAGCTTACAGTCATAATATCCCTGATAATGTGTGCCCTGCTGGTCTTCGGCTGCGCAAAGGCGCCGGAGCAGCCCGCCGCCCCCGAAGAGCAGGAGGCCTCCCGCCCCGACGATTCCGAGCCGCCTATAGACAGCGGCTTCACCTGGGACGACGGCACGGCGGAGGACATGGAGGGACACATAATATACCCCGACATACAGCTCAACTTCAAGGAGGACGGCAGGGTGCTGGAGTTCTCCGGCGAGGATCTGGAGGGCAATAAGGTGGACAGCAAGGAGTTCTTCGCCAAGGCAAAGGTCACTATGATAAACGTATGGGGGACCTTCTGCTCCCCCTGCATAATGGAGATGCCGGATCTGGGCGAGCTTTCAAGGGAATACGCCGACAAGGACTTCCAGGTGATCGGCATAATAAGCGACGCCCGCAGCGCAGACAGCGACGAGAGCAAGGCCGCGGTCGATATAATAGAGCGCACCAAGGCGGACTACACCCACCTGCTCCTCAGCGACAGCATGATTGATTCTTTTGTGAGCGAAATATACGCCATACCCACTACGATATTCGTTGACAGCACAGGCAAGGTGCTCTGCTCCTCCATAGTGGGCAGCAACGCCAAGGAGTCCTGGGCCGGGGCGGTAGACAAGGTACTGGAGCACGTAGCCGAATAATTTTCTATTGACTTTTCCCCTTTCCCTCTGTAATATGAGACTGACTCTCATATTCGGAGGGATTTTTTATGTATAAGACCATACAGTATAAGAGCCTGTGCGACTTTTTCGAGCGCGGCACAAAGGAACAGTATACCTCGGACGAGATCATAGAGGCGGTATGCCCCGAGGGGGCAGGGAAAAGCACGGTATACCGCCAGCTTGCAAGGATGACGGAGACGGGCGAGCTTCGGAAATTCCACGACGGCAAGCGCATATTATATCAATACTCACATATTTCGCCGGACTGCGGCAGCCACTTCCATTTAAAGTGCATTAGCTGCGGCAGGCTCATACACCTGAACTGCAACAGGATAAGCGAGTTCGCCAGCCACATGGCGGCGGACCACGGCTTTACCCTCGACATGCGGCAAACCGTACTTTACGGTCTCTGCGCCCAGTGCAGCAAAAAAGAAGTGGGGAAGCAGCAATGATGAATATAAAGAATCTTTTATCTTTTTTACTTGTTTTAGCCATGTTGGCCACCCTTGGGGGCTGCGCAAATCCCCCGGAGGAGGCCGTGGAGAGCAGCGATGGCGGCATGACCATAGTGGCGGCCAATTTCCCCGCCTATGATTTCGCCAGGGCGGTAGCGGGAGACGCGAATGTAACGCTGCTCCTCCCCCCCGGCAGCGAGGCCCACAGCTATGAACCCACCCCGGCGGACGTGATAGCCATACAGGAATGCAGCCTGTTCATCTACGCCGGAGGCGAAAACGAGGAATGGGCCACCCACATGATACAGAACCTTGAGCTCGACCCGGATAAGGCCATCGCGATGCTGGATGTGGTGGAGCCGCTGGAGGAGGAACGGGTAGAGGGCATGGAGCCGGAGCGCGGTCACTCCCATGACCACGGCAAAGACTGCGATCATGACCATGAGGATCACGAAGAGTACGACGAACACGTATGGACCTCCCCAAAGAACGCAGCGCTGATAGTTCATGCCATATGCGATAAATTATCCCAAATATGCCCGGCGGACGCAAGCGAATTCGCAGCCAACGCGGACAGATATAAGAAAGAATTGGAGAGGCTGGACGGCGAGTTCCGGGAAGTAGTGGATAACGGCAAGCGCAAAACGCTGGTGTTCGCGGACAGGTTTCCGGTAAGGTACTTTACGGAGGAATACGACCTCAAATACTACGCCGCATTTCCCGGCTGCTCCGCTGAGAGCGAGGCCAGCCCAAAGACCGTAGCGTTTTTGATAGACCGGGTTCGGGAGGAGAATATCCCCGTGGTGTTCAAGACAGAGCTTTCCAACGGAAGGATAGCATGCGCCGTGGCGGAATCCACCGGAGCGAAGGTGCTCACCTTCACCTCCTGCCACAACCTTACAAAGGACGAATTCCAGTCCGGGGCAACCTACATATCCCTCATGGAGGGAAACCTTCAGAATCTCCGGGAGGCGCTGAACTGATATGGCACTTTTAAGCTGCAATAACGCCGCCTTCGCCTACGACGGGCGGAAGGTGGTATCCAACCTTAACTTTACGGTGGAGCCGGGGGACTATCTCTGCATAGTAGGCGAAAACGGCGCGGGCAAGAGCACCCTCGTAAAGGGGCTCTTAGGCTTCATAAAGCCCTGCGGGGGCAGCGTGACCATGGGCTCGGGTCTCAAGGTAAACGAGATAGGCTACCTTCCTCAGCAGACAGACGTACAGCGTGACTTTCCCGCAAGCGTATATGAGGTGGTGCTGTCCGGCTGCCTTAACAGCCTCGGCATGCGTCCCTTCTATACAAAGGACCACCGGGAGCGGGCCGAGGCCATGATGGACCGGCTCAGCATAACAGCCCTCAAAAAGAGCTGCTACAGGGAGCTTTCCGGCGGCCAGCAGCGCCACGAGGAAGCTCATTCTTCTCGACGAGCCCACTACCGGTCTGGATCCACTGGTTACTATGGAAATGTACCGGCTCATAAAGGATATAAACCACCATGACGGCATAACCGTAATCATGGTATCCCACGACATACCCGCGGCGGTGCGGGACGGACAGCACATACTGCATCTGAGCTCCAACGGCCCATACTGGGCCACCGCCGCAGAATACCGCAGCAGCCCGTTGGGCCGGGCGTTCCTCGGGAGGTAGCATATGCCGTATTTAGCGAATATGTTTTCTTATACATTCATGGTGCGGGCGCTCATAGTGGGCCTGCTGGTGTCCCTCTGCGCGGCGCTTCTGGGAGTGAGTCTGGTTTTAAAGCGGTATTCCATGATAGGGGACGGCCTGTCCCACGTGGGCTTCGGGGCGCTGGCAGTAGCATCGGTATTGGGCGCGTCCGAGCTGGGCGTGGCCATACCTGTAGTCGTCGTGGCAGCCGTATTACTGCTGCGCCTGAGCAGCTCCGCAGCCATAAAGGGGGACGCGGCCATAGCCCTCATATCCACAGGCTCGCTGGCGCTGGGCGTGCTGGTCATATCCGTTACCTCGGGCATGAATACCGACGTTATGAATTTCCTCTTCGGAAGTATACTGGCAATGAGCCAGAGCGATGTGACGCTTAGCATAATACTCTCCGCCTGCGTGCTGACGCTGTTTGTGCTGTTCTACTGCCGCATGTTCGCCGTGACCTTCGACGAGGGCTTCGCCCGGGCCACAGGGGCCAACGCCGGCCTTTACAATACTCTTTTGGCCTGCCTTACGGCGGTGACCATCGTACTCGGCATGCGTATGATGGGGGCGCTGCTCATATCCAGCCTTATAATTTTCCCGCCCCTTACCTCTATGCGGCTATGCAAAACCTTCAGGAGCGTGGTGATATGCTCGGGGCTGCTGTCCTCCTTCTGCTTTGTAGCCGGCATGGTCATAAGCTTCGCCTTATCCACCCCCACCGGGCCCAGCGTCGTGGCGGTAAACATAATATGCTTCTGCGTATTTGCCGCCCTGGGCCGGGCGCGCGCCTTGAAAATGACGGCACGCCGCGCTAATATTAGATAAAACACACTTCATATAAAAATACACAAAGGAGAACCGTTATGATAAACCACGAGGAAAAGGCACACGAGCTTTTCAAGCAGGGCTACAACTGCGCCCAGTCTGTATTCGCCGCGTTTTGCGACGTCACCGGCATTGACTTTGAGACGGCGATAAAGCTGACCTCAGGCTTTGGCGCCGGCATGGGAGGCATGCGGGACACCTGCGGCGCAGTCACCGGAATGTTCATGGTAGCGGACATGCTCTACGGCTACACCGACTCACAGGCCACTGCCGAAAAGGCGGCCCACTACGCCACTATCCGAAAGCTTGCGGAGCAGTTCAAGGAGGAAAACCAAAGCCTCATGTGCCGCGATCTTCTGGCCTTCTGCAAGAAGGCGCAGCAGCCCATGGAGCGTACCGACGCGTACTACGCAGAGCGGCCCTGCACCCGCCTTGTAATGGACGCGGCCCGGCTGCTGGATAACCTCATAGCTGAGCGGGGGCTTAATAAGTAATGCTCATACACGGCCTGCAAAAGCTGACGCTCCTGGATTACCCCGGCAAGGTAGCCTGCACCGTATTCACAGGGGGCTGTAATTTCCGCTGTCCCTTCTGCCACAACGCGAGCCTTGTATTAAGGCCAGACGAGGGCGAGCACATCCCTGAGGAGGAGCTTTTCGCCCTGCTTAAAAAGCGGCAGGGCGTACTTGAGGGGGTATGCATAACCGGCGGCGAGCCCACCCTGGCCTTCGGTCTCGAGACGCTGATGGCAAGGATAAAGGAGCTGGGCTATCTTGTCAAGCTGGATACCAACGGCACCCGGCCAAAGGCCGTAAAGCGGATAATAGACGCGGGCCTTGCGGACATGATAGCCATGGACATAAAAAACAGCTATGAAAAATACCCCGAAACCTGCGGCATATCCGGCTATGACACGGCGCCGATAAGGGAAAGCATAGGGCTCATAATGTCCAGCGGAATAGACTATGAATTCCGCACGACGGTAATGCGGGAATTCCACACCCCCGATGACATTCGCGCCATAGCGAAGGAAATTCAGGGCGCAAAGGGCTACTTCCTTCAGGCCTACCGGGATTCCGGCGATATACTGAAGGGCGGCTGCTCCCGCCCCACGGACGGCGAGCTGCACGCGCTGCTTTCAGCCGCAAGGGAATACCTCCCCAATGCGGAACTGAGAGGTGTGGAATAGCCCCTGTCCCGCAATTGGGATACAATATGTAGTTTTTGCTATTGCCAAGAAAGCACAATATATGGTATACTCAAGGCCCAAGAGGGGATCATGCGGCAATTTCTGCCGTGACTTATCCAAGCCGGGCCTTTTATTGCGCCCATCAGATAGATACATCAAAATTTATCGGGAGGAGAATCATAATGTACCGCGTAGTCAAAAGGGATAATTCCGTTGCGGAATTCGATATCAAAAAGATCAGCGAGGCCATAATAAAGGCCTTTGAGGCCACGGAAAAGCAGTATAACAACAGCGTTATAGACCTGCTGGCGCTTAAGGTTACCGCAGACTTTGAGCCCAAGATAAAGGACGGCCTTATAGCCGTGGAGGACATACAGGACAGCGTGGAGGAGGTGCTGAGCCAGGCGGGCTATGCAGACGTGGCCAAGGCTTACATACTCTACCGCAAGCAGCGGGAGAAGCTCCGCAACATGAAGTCCACAATACTTGACTACAAGGAGACGGTGAACAACTACGTCAACGTCACCGACTGGCGCGTAAAGGAGAACTCTACCGTAACCTACTCCGTAGGCGGCCTCATACTCTCCAACAGCGGCGCCATCACCGCCAACTACTGGCTTTCCGAGGTATACGACGAGGAGATCGCCAACGCCCACCGCAACGCCGATATACACATTCACGATCTTTCCATGCTCACCGGCTACTGCGCGGGCTGGTCCCTCCGTCAGCTCATAAAGGAGGGCCTTGGAGGCGTCACCGGCAAGATCACCAGCAAGCCCGCGAAGCACCTCGCCTCCCTCTGCAACCAGATGGTGAACTTCCTTGGCATAATGCAGAACGAATGGGCGGGGGCGCAGGCCTTCTCCTCCTTCGACACCTACCTTGCCCCCTTCGTAAAGGCGGACAATATGCCCTACGACGCGGTGAAAAAGTGTATCGAATCCTTTATTTACGGCGTGAACACCCCAAGCCGCTGGGGCACTCAGGCTCCCTTCAGCAACATAACCCTCGACTGGACCGTACCCGCAGACCTTGCGGAGCAGTACGCCATAGTCGGCGGCGAGGAAATGCCCTTCAAGTATAAGGACTGCAAGAAGGAAATGGACATGGTGAACAAGGCCTTCATCGAGACCATGATAGAGGGCGACGCCAACGGCCGCGGCTTCCAGTACCCAATACCCACCTATTCCATAACGAAGGACTTTGACTGGAGCCCCACTGAAAACAACAGGCTGCTGTTTGAGATGACCGCCAAATACGGCACTCCCTACTTCAGCAACTACATAAACAGCGATATGGAGCCCTCGGACGTGCGCAGCATGTGCTGCCGCCTCCGCCTTGACCTGCGTGAGCTGCGCAAAAAAAGCGGCGGCTTCTTCGGCAGCGGCGAATCCACAGGCTCGGTGGGCGTGGTCACCATAAACCTGCCCCGCATAGCCTATCTTGCAAGCGACGAGGCGGACTTCTACGCAAGGCTGGACAGGATGATGGACATATCTGCCCGCAGCCTCCACATAAAGCGGCAGATAATCACCCGCCTTATGAATGAGGGTCTGTACCCCTATACCAAGCGGTATCTGGGCAGCTTCGACAACCATTTCTCCACCATAGGGCTTGTGGGCATGAACGAGGCGGGCCTCAACGCAAAGTGGCTAAGGGCGGACATGACCGATCCCAGAACCCAGCAGTTCGCAAAGGACGTTCTCAACCACATGCGGGAGCGGCTCAGCGACTATCAGGAGATGTACGACAACGAGCTGTATAACCTCGAGGCCACCCCTGCCGAGTCCACCGCCTTCCGCCTTGCAAAGCATGACCGCAAGCGGTACCCCGACATCATCACCGCCGGCGGCAAAAACGGCGACGCGCCCTACTATACCAACAGCTCCCACCTGCCCGTGAGCTTCTCAGAGGATATATTCGCGGCGCTGGACATTCAGGACGAGCTTCAGACCCTGTACACCAGCGGCACGGTTTTCCACGCCTTCTTAGGCGAGAAGCTGCCCGGCTGGGAATCCGCCGCAAAGCTGGTCAAGACCATAGCGGACAACTACAGGCTGCCCTACTATACCCTGTCTCCCACATACTCCGTATGCCCCACCCACGGTTACCTTGCGGGCGAGCACTTCACCTGCCCCCACTGCGGCAAGGCCGCAGAGGTATACAGCCGCATAACCGGCTACTACCGCCCCGTCCAGAACTGGAACGACGGCAAGAGCCAGGAATACCGGGAGCGCCGCGAATACGACGTGGAACATCATTCCACCTGGCCCGGTGCCAAGGAAAAGGAAGAGGAGAAAGCGGCTCCATGCTGCGGCACGCTGAAGCTCTTCACCACCAGGACCTGCCCCAACTGCGCCATGGCAAAGGAGCAGCTCAATTCCATAGGGCTTGTATATGAAGTTATAGACGCAGAGGAGCACCCGGAGCTTGCCATGCAGTACAGCCTCCGCCAGGCCCCCACCCTTATAGTGGAGAAGGACGGCGAAGTACAGAAGTTCGCCGGCATAGCCAACGTGCTGAAGTTCGTGGACGCCAACAGAAAAGCGGTGTAAATAAAAAAATAATAAAGGAGCGGTAAATGCCGCTCCTTTTTGCTTTGCTTATATCTCCTCTCCGAAGTGATCCTTGAACCCCTCGCCAAATATCTCGTTGGCGCTGGATACTATCATGAAGGCGCCCGGATCCACCTCTTTGACTATGGTGCGCGCCTTTGGGAAAAGCTGCTTTCGCATGGCGCAGAGTATGACCAGCTTTTCGCTGTTGGAATATGCCCCAATTCCGTTAAGGTAGGTCACCCCCACGTCCAGCTCGTCCATCAGCCGGCGGGCTACCGTTTTTGCCTCGTCGCTTATTATCAGCAGGGATTTGGCCTCATCGGGGCCGTAGAGCACAAGGTCGAATACTATGGTCTGCACGGCGAGGGATATTCCGGCATACAAGCCGTTTTCGATGTTTTTGAACACCAGCGCGGAGCAGGCGACGATCACCGTATCCGTTATGGCGAATATTATGCCGGTCTTAAGGTAGCGGAACCTTATGCGCAATAGCTTTACGATTATATCCGAGCCGCCGGTGGTGCCGCCCTGGGTAAACACCATGCCCATGCCCAGACCCATCAGCGCGCCGCCCACCACGCCGCAGAGAAGCTGGTCGTCAGTGGGCACCACAACGCCCGAAAGGCCGTTTATCATAAGAGAGGACAGCACCGTGGAAAACACCGTACAATACAAAAACTGCTTTCCGAACTTCCATACGCCTATGGCAAGGAGCGGTATGTTTATGAGCAGCACAAGTGTGCCGGTCGGTATTTTCGTGGCGTAGCTGACCATTATTGCGATACCGGTAACGCCTCCGGGGGCAAGCCCCTTGGGATCAAGAAATATGGCTATGGATACGGCGTATATCAGGCAGCCCAGAGTCATTACAGCATAACGCCTGAGCTCCGTAAGGGCTTTATTTTTCATATTTTCTCCCCCTAAAATGCGAAAAAAATACGGGCTGCCGCGCTCAGCAGCCCATAATGCACTGAATTACTCGCAGCACAGCGCCATTATGCCGTCCGCCACCAGCTTGGCATTCTCGATAAGATCCTTTACCGGCACCGCCTCGTCCACCATGTGTATGCGGTTCTCACGGTCATCCCGCTCGGGGCCGAAGGCTACGGCGTTTTTCAAATGGCGTGCATAAGTGCCGCCGCCTATGCGCTTTGGAGGGTTGTGATCTCCTGTGCGCTCACGGTAGGCCGAAAGAAGCTTGCTTACAAGCTCGCTATCCTCAGGCACGCAGTATCCAAGGCTGAAGGACTCGTATTCCCGGTGCGCACCCAGCTTATCAAAGGCGGCATCCAGCTTCTGGAGCAGCTTCTCGTGGCCGGTACACATGGGGGCGCGGATATCTATGCTGAGGGCATAGCCCTTCTCATTCCAGTCCATGAGGCCGAGGTTCAGCGTAAGCCTGCCGGACTCGTCGGCGGAATCAAGCCTCACTGTTTCCCCGTGTACCTCCATCTTGAAGGTTCTGTAAAGACTCTCAACCGCGAGGCCGTCCTCCTCGGAAAGCTCCAGCTTTGTCAGGAGGCCCAGCAGCATCTGTATGGCGTTCTTGCCGTTTTCGGGCATGGAGGCGTGGGCCGCTATACCTGTTGCGGTTATCCTTGAGCCGCCCTCTATTACTTCAACGGCGAAGCCCTCCTGCCCGTTTATGGCCTTCTCAACGCACTTGGGACAGCAGGGTACCGTGGCCACGGCCTTGCCGGGTACGGCGTTTATTACGGTGCCTGCCTTGAGGGTTATGCCGGAGCTGTATTTTTTGGCGTAGCGGGCCTGGAATATGTTCTTCTCTGCGTTTACCAGGGGATACTCGGCATCGGGAGAGAAGGCCATGTCGGGCAGCTTCTCGTTGGCGATGTAGTGCTTGAGGCAGCCCATGCCCACCTCCTCGTCACAGCCAAACAGAAGGCGTACCTTGCGCTTGAAGGGCAGTCCGGCGGCCTTTATGGCGGCAAGAGCGTATACTGCGGTTATGGCGGGGCCCTTATCGTCCAGCACGCCGCGGCCTATCATGGTTCCGTCGATTATGTTTGCGGCGAAGGGGTCGCTGCTCCAGCCCTCTCCCTCGGGTACAACGTCCAGGTGCGTCAGCACTCCAAGGGTCTCGTCCCCCGTGCCGTAATCCGCGTAGCCTATATAGCCGTCCATATCGGTATCCGCAAAGCCGAAATCATGGCAGATGCCCAGAATGTGTTCAAGGGCCTTCTTGCACTCCGCTCCGAAGGGGGCGCCGGGCTGTGCCAGCTCCGCATGGCTGACGCTCTTAAAGCTCACCAGCTTCTGAAGATCCTTTATCATATCCTCGCTGTGCTGTTCTATCCAAAGGTCTACCTTGCTGTTCACGTTAGTTCCTCCTGAAAGTTTATTATATGTGCATTTATGATGAGTACGAATTGCGTTGGATGTATCTATTATACAATATATGTATATTTTTTGCTACCACCCATATTGAGCGTAAAGTTCCTTTAATTCCCCGGAATCCTGCATTTCTTTTATGACTATTGAGGCCAGCTCCGAAAGCACCGTGCTGTCTCCGGGACACATCACCTTATAATCTATCGTACCTATAACGAGCGTGGTCTCGGTTATGGGATACTGTGTGCGGAGCTCATTAAACACCTGCCGGGGCAGCACCGCGCCGCCTATCTCGCCCCTGTCAAGGGCGGAGAGCATATCCGGGTAGGAAGCATAGCTCTTTTTGCCTATATCCAGCGAGCTGTTTGCCGCAAGGTAGTCTCCGAGCGTTATATCCTCTGCGGTCTTTCTCAGCCTGTTGGACTGTATATACCCTATGGTAAAGCTCTTGAGCGCAAAGGCGCTGGTACCGGTCTTTACCACCAGTATGCATTCCTCGGTATAGTAGCTGTCGGAATAGGTGTATTTGGCGGACATCTGGCTGGCCATATGGGCTATTACCATATCCACGGTGCCGTCGTCTATATTGGCGCCGGCAGTCATTGTAGTCACGTCCCTGAAATCTATGCGGCTCTCGGGATCGGCGTCCGGAAGCAGCTTCGCCGCGATCCTGCGGCCCAGCTCCTTTTCCAGCTCTGCCCCCGGCATATCCGGTATTACGCCTATGCGAAGCACGCCCCGCTCCTGCACCGTCTTGACCTCCGCAGAGGACATTAGCTGGGTCTCCGCCCGCCCGAATATCAATGCCACAAGCAGCAAAAGCACGCCTGCGGCAATAGCTATTGCCCTGCGCCATGGCTTGCCCTCATCGCCTATGAGTGTGAAATTCATTCGCCTGAAGTTCAGCTGTACCCTGCGCAGCTTCCTCCGGTACCGTCTTATGATATTGCTTTTCATGCTTTGATTATATCCCGGCATAGAAGAGTTTACAAGTGAACAAATATCACCCCTTGACAACTTAACTACTATTATACATTACATTGACAATTGCGTGGTGGAAAGGATATACTTACTCTGTACTGTTGTACGCAAAAACCGTTAATTTTATCACGCGAGGTGTAAAATAATGCGTCTTCTTAAATCATCCGAGCTTCGCAAGCTTTACCTTGACTTTTTCCGGGAAAAGGGCCACGCCATAATCCCTTCCGCCTCCCTTATACCCGAAAATGACCCCACGGTGCTCTTTACCACCGCGGGCATGCACCCCCTCGTTCCCTACCTCATGGGCGCAAAGCACCCTGAGGGCACCCGCCTTGCGGACGTTCAGAAGTGTATCCGCACCGGCGATATAGACGAGGTGGGCGATACCTCCCACTGCACCTTCTTCGAGATGCTGGGCAACTGGTCCCTGGGGGATTACTTCAAAAAGGAATCCATAGCCTACTCCTGGGAGTTTCTCACCAGCGACAAGTGGCTTGGCATAGATAAGGACAAGCTGTACTTCACCTGCTTCGCGGGCGATGCGGACGCCCCGCGGGACACCTATTCCCACGACCGCTGGGTAGAGATGGGCGTAGATCCTTCCCACATATTCTACCTCGACAAAAAGCATAACTGGTGGGGCCCCGCCGGCATCACCGGCCCCTGCGGCCCCGATACTGAGATATTCTACGACACCGGCAAGCCGAAGTGCTGCCCCGAATGCAACCCCTCCTGTGACTGCGGCAAGTACCTGGAGATCTGGAACAACGTTTTCATGGAGTACAACAAGCAGGCGGACGGGAGCTACCTCCCCCTGGCTCAGCATAACGTCGATACCGGCATGGGGCTCGACCGCACCATCGCCACCCTTCAGGGCGTTGAGAGCGTATACGATACCGACGCCTTCACCGGCATAATAAAGACCATTGAGGAGCTTTCCGGCAAGCACTATAAGGACAGCCCCGAGATCACCCGCGCCTTCAGAATCGTGGCGGATCATATTCGCTGCGCAACCTTTATACTTGGGGATCCCAGAGGCGTGACCCCCTCCAATGTGGATCAGGGCTACATACTCCGCCGCCTTATCCGCCGGGCGATCCGCTTCGCAATGCAGCTTGGCATACCCGACAACAAGCTGGACACCGTTGCTGACGCCGTAATAGCGCAGTACGGCGAGGTATATCCCGAGCTTACCGCCAACCGCGAAAAGATCATGACCGAGCTGGACAAGGAGGAGACCCGCTTCCAGAAGGCTCTGCGCAACGGCACCAGGGAATTCGAGCGCATAAAGGGCAGCTTTGAAAACGGCACGATAGACGGGGCCACCGCCTTCCACCTCTACGATACCTTCGGCTTCCCCATAGAGTTCACCGAGGAGCTGGCCAAGGAAAACGGCCTCAAAGTGGACGTCGAGGGCTTCAAGGCAGCCTTTGAGGAGCACCAGAAAAAGAGCCAGGCCGGCGCAGAGCAGCGGTTTAAGGGCGGCCTTG
>OHQR01001036.1_pt1 | contig 15676 bp, 15 predicted proteins | sample 1578191 | NCBI WGS metagenome assembly OHQR01 (sample SAMEA3879577, study PRJEB24766) | human gut metagenome | biome: human-associated habitat; feature: feces | place: USA | collected 1985/1987 | reverse complement strand
CCTCGCCGGGTATCTCATAGCTGGGGCCGGTATCTTCGCCGCCGTTGTAAATCCCCTCCCACAGATAGGGCTTGTTGCCTTTGAGCTGCTGCATAACGGTGTATATCTGCCTCTGCTGTTCGTCAAGCCTCGGCAGAATCACGGCGGGCAGCGTCTTGTTTGTGAGGGTCACATTTAAGATGTAATACTCATAGGGGACTTCCTCGGTGGTAGTTTCCCCAGTCTCCGGGTCGGTGCTGGTTTCGGTGCGGTAGCGTATCTCGACTTCCTCCGTCAAGGTCAGCTCATACTGTGCCTCGAAGATCTCCCGCAGCTCGTCCTGCACCTGTTCCCGGAAATACACATGGTACTTTGCCGAGAGATAGGACGCCAGCTCATAGGGGTTGTGGCCGATCTCGTCCACGGAATAGCGGTACTCGTCATATCCGGGATGGGTGCTTTCGATGTTCGCTACCGTCTGCGCCAGCTCGTTTTCCAACGCTGTGTAGTCCTCGTCCACCCCCAGCAGGTCCGTATCCTCCGAGGCGTAGGAGGTGCCGGATAACGCATTGGCAAGGCCGCTGCCAAGCGTGGGGAAAATGGAGCTTACCGCCGACACAAGAAAACAGAGCAGCAACAGCAGGAGCAGGATCAGCACCGCCACAGGATGACGGGTCACAAACTGCGCCGCCCGACGGGTCGCAGTTCCCGAAGCGGCAGCGGTTTTCTTTGCGGCCTTTGCGCCCTGTTTTGCAGCAGCCTTTGCTTCTTTGGAATACCGGCGTTTCAGTTTCCATTTCTGCTGCACACGGGAAAGCGGATTGCTGGCAAGCTCCGGGTGCTCGGAGGCCATTTTCTGAAAATCCACATTGGCCCGGGCTTTTATGTCCTTCCGTTCCCACTTTGCCACCTTCCGGGCCGGGTGCTCCCGGTATCTCCGTTTGGCATACCGAGTCAGTTTCCGGGCTCCGGCCTCGGCCACAAGTTCCGACTTATGGGCTCCTTCCACACCCACATTTTCATGCTCGACCTCGTGGATCTTGTTGTGGACATAGAACCATGCTTCTGTACGGGCTCCCCGGACTGCCTTTTTTGCAAGCCCCGGCGGCTTCTTCGCTGCCCGTTTTGCCTCGGTCTTGTCCAGTTTCTCCCGGGCCTTTCCCAGCTTTTCCCCGGCGTGTTCCGCTTTGGCCTGTGCTTTCTGGTACTTATCCTTTTTGCTCCCGGCCTTCTCAGTGGAGCCCTCCGGCTCCTGTGCCTTGCCGGTATCCTGCGGCCCGCCCGCTTCATCCTCCTGCCTCATGCGGTCAGAGGGACGGCTTTTGCGACTGTCCTCTTGAAACTTGCCGCTTTTGGACTTCGGGCCATCGTGGCCCGAAGGACTGTCCTGTCCGGTATCTTCGTCCTCAAATCGCAGGCGTCGGGATGGTGCGGGGGAAGGCCCTTCCCGTTCAGCCGGTCCGGGGCGATTGCCCCCGGTATCCTCCGTCGGCTCCGGCCTTTGAAAATTCCGTTTGTCCGGTTTCTTTCCGATGATGTATCCCTCCTTTCCAAACCTCGGGCCAGCATGGCCCGAAGTGTGTTATGCCCGGTTCATTTCCTGTTTTTTGTCCTCCGGGCGGGTGGTCATAATGGCGTACAGCTCGGTATTCTGCGGGAAGCGGTCAACAAACGGGATGGTGGTATTCCCGAAGAACAGCAGCCCTTCGCCGGAATTGGTATGGGTCACATAGGAAAGCTGGTGGGGGCTGATCCCAAGTTGTTTGGCTAAAATCTGCCGGTCCCCCTGTGCCTGCGAGAGCAGCACAAGGAAGTCCGAGTTTTCAAAGATGTTCTCGATCTCCGGGCTTGCCAGAAAATCCTTTACGTTCTGCGTTAAAGCACTCGGAACGCACCCTTTTTTTCGCAGCATTTTCCAGATCGCCACACAATAGCTTGCCGTCAGACGGTCACGGAGCAGCACATGAAATTCGTCAAAGTAGCACCATGTAGCGATACCGCGGAGGAAATTCATGGACACCTGCGAGTTTACCAAGTCCTGCATAATGAGCATGGCAATCGTCCGAAGCCCGGCCCCCAGCTTTTTTAAGTCAAGGCATACCAGACGGCGGTTCAGGTCCACGTTGGTTTCATGGTTGAATACGTTGAGAGAGCCCGACACATAAATTTCAAGGGCCGTCGCCAGCCGCACCGCCTCGCCCTCCGGCTGGGAACAGAGCAGGTCATACAGGGTTTGGAGGGTCGGCATTTTGCTTGTTTCCGGGTCCTGCAAGTGTTCCCGGTACATCTGGCGCACACAGCGGTCAATGACGGTACGCTCCACCGGCTGCAAGCCGTCCTTGCCGCCGACGATCAGCTCCATCAGCGACAGGATAAAGTCGGCTTTCAGCGCCATCGGGTTTTCCTCGTCGAAGCTCAAATCAATGTCCATCGGGTTGATGTGGTGGGGGCTGTCCGGGGCGATCTCGATGACCTGTCCGCCCAGCCGCCTGATAAGGGGCGAGTATTCGCCCATCGGGTCCACCACGATAATGCGGTCTTTTGTGGCAAGAAACACGTTCACAAGCTCCCGCTTTGCGGCAAAGGATTTGCCGGAGCCCGGCACGCCGAGGAACAGGCCGTTGGGGTTTTTGAGCTTTTTCCGGTTTGCCATGATGACGTTATGGGAAAGGGCGTTGAGCCCATAATAGACGGCTTCGCCATCCATGCGGAGCTCCTGCGTCATAAAGGGAACGAAAATGGCCGTGGAGCTGGTCGTCATGCCGCGCTTGATCTCAATGCCGTTATGGCCCAGCGGAAGGCTGGAAAGAAAACCGTCCTCCTGCTGGAAGTCCAGCCGCTTCAAGGTGCAGTTGTATTTCTGGACGATACCGGACACCGTGAACAGGTCGTTGTCCAGCTCCCGGCGGGTCGGGGCCATGTTTACCACAAGGAAGGTCAGCAGGAACATTCTTTCATTCCGGCTCTGTAAATCTTCCAGAAGGGTCTTTGCGTCGTTGCTGTACGTTACAAGGTCGGGCGGGAGTATGTCCATGTCGTACCCTGACCGGGCTGCCTTTTTTTGTTCCTCCACTTTCATCTTGTCAATGTCGGAAACTTTGGCCTTGATGGATTTTACGGCGGCGGCCTGATCGACGGTCTGGATATGGAGGGTAATGGTCATTTCCGCATCCATTTCCAAAAGCTCCGCCAGCAGCTTGTCCGAGAGCTCCGAAGCCAAAATCTGCAAGTAAGAGGCAGCGCCCCAGGTCGTCCCCACCCGGAACAGTCGGCTGAAACGGAAATCAAAGCTGTCCGGGGCGATAAAGTCTTTGGTGGAAAGCCCGGTTTTGGGGATCATATCCCATGAAAACCGGAAGGGGGAGCCGCTGCCGGGGTGGAGCTGCCCGTAAAGGAGCTCCAGCCGTTCCAGCCCCGAAAGGGAGCGGCACTTGACGCCCAGCTTTTTGAAGTTCCCGCAAATGTCCGCCTCTACACGTTCCAGCCTTGCCCTGGCGGTGGAAAGGTCGTCTACGTTCACACCGAAGGTCAGGAGCTTTGTGCGGACAATGCCGTTGTTGCTTTTGGCGATCTGGTTTTCCAGCATTTCCACATACTCACACCGGACGCTGTTGTAATCGTCATCCTGCATGGGGATGTTCACGCTGTACCGGCTGCCCGGGCGGCTCCGGTGGTTGAGGAAGGAAAGCTGGAACGGAAGGCTGCTGTCAAAGTAGTTCAGACAGGCGCTCCACCCGTCAAAAATGGCTGCCTGATCTTCGGACTGTGCGAGCTGGTAGTTGATGTCCTCGTATTCAATGGTTTTGGTGTAATAGCGTTCCGCTACCCGGCACACCCCATCCCGGTACATTTCCCGGTAAGGGAGGGTCTGCTGGGCGGTGGTGGGAATGTTCTTTCCCTTTGTGAACAGGCCGAGAAGGCCCTGCTTTTCAGGCTTTTTGCCTGCGGGCTTTCCGGCCCTTCTGCTGTTTCGCAATCGGCTGCGCCTCCTTTCTGGCGCTAAGCAGCGCATAGAAATTTTCGGTTTTGTAAGGCCGCACACGGGGATAGAGGAACCGGGTGCGGATGATGTTTTTCAGCACTTTTTCCAGCGGGAGGCCGTCCCGTTCATACATAGCCAGAAAGAAGAACGGGAGCATGAGGCCGATCATCAGGAACATGGCAGCGCTGTTCCCGATACTGCCACGGGAAAACAGGTAAGCCGGGAGGCCCACCGCCGCCGCGCCGGAAAAACAAACAAGCTGGCGCTTCGTCAGGTTGAAGGCCAGCTTTGTCTTGATTTTGGAAAGGTCTTTTGGTACTGGAACATAGGCCATTTGGGTACACCTCCTTCACTGCTTCGGGCCAGCATGGCCCGAGGTTATCTTGCGGCCTCTTTGGCCGGGGCTGTGCTGCGGGCAGCTTCGGCGGCCTCTCGTCCGCTCTGCCTTGCCCGCCAGTATTCGGGGTGATACTGCCGGATGGACTGATTGAGTTTTTCTTCAAACTGTTCTTTGTCCTTAATGCGGTCAGGGATGTTCCACAGCTTTTTGTCCACCAGCTCCCGGAGCACCACACTTTCCTGTGCGTCCTCCTCATAGCAGATATAGCCTTTGTCCTTGAAGCCGCATTTTTTGGCCGCTGGGGAGAGGACGGCGGCTACCTCGTTTGCCACCATCGTTCCGCCGTGGCTGGCGGTAGATACCAGAAACACCCCCGGACAGAGGGTTTCACAGCTCTGCACCTCGCCCCACGGGGAGCTTTTCGGCGCATGGAACATTCCGCCCGTCCGGCTCCGGTCCGCCTGCATGAGCGCCGCCTTTTCCAAGATGGCCTTCAGCTCCGGGGAAAAGTAGGCGTATTCCCGCAGGACACGGGCGGCGTCCCCGCCGCAGGCGTTCATCAACAGGGTATAGGCGTCGCTGTCCGCTTTGGTACAGCGGCCCAGCAGTTTTCCGTCATAGTAGCAGGCCGCGTCATAGCCCGTCCGTTTGCGTGGCATGGTTCACGCCTCCTTTCTGCTTCGGGCCAGCATGGCCCGAGGTCAACGCTCCGCCCCACGGCTGGTCTTTTCCTTTGGGGACCGTTCTGCCTTTGCCTGCTCGGCAGCCGCTTTCCCGGCTTTGAGCTGGTCGCTGATGGACGCACGTCCCACAGAGCCGCGCTCCGCCATCTGTTCCAGCTTTGCCTCATAGGCTTGCAGAACAGCGGTGTTGAGCTGTTCCCGGAACTCCTTTGTGACAGGGTAGGCCATATCCCGATAGCCGCCTTTGCCGTCCGGCTGGCTGGGCATCCCAAGAAAGAGGCCCTTGCTGCCCTGTACGATTTTCAGATTTTCCACCACAAAGCAGTCATTGAATTTCACGCTGGCAAAGCCCATGAGATTTTTCACAGGTTCGATGACCCGCACGCTTACATCCAGCTTTATAGGGGCGGCTGGTGTTCCGCCCGCAGTTTTTTCCTGCATGGATTTCTCCTTTCCGCTTCGGGTCAGCATGGCCCGAAGCTGTTACAAGTTTACAGTGCTTTCAACTTCGTTTCCCCACACGTCCCATCCGGGCTTTTTTTCTCTGGCGAACAATTCCACTCGTGGTATATCGCCCATCAGTTCTACAATTTTCCGCCTGGCTTCGTCCGGCTTTTTACTGTGGCGCTCTATCGGGGAAACAATAAGCTGATGAACACCGGCAGACTTACGCTTCGGATGTCCTTTTACTGCTAAAAGACAAATTTCTGCATTGCCTCTGGTCCAATACCCCAGACCGTAAAACCATGAGTAGGAGCGCCGGTTCCTCTTTATCCATACAAAAGCCACAGAACGATAAGAAAAGCCCCATGCTTTAATGACCTTTAAGGCTTCCGGCAGTTGTGGGAATGTTGCCCACAGAAACAAAACGCTGTCTTTTGCAGCCAAGTCGGCTACTGGAAGGGAACAGATTTCTTCAATACTCATAGTGGGATAATGAAGCTCTGCTGATCCCTGCCTGTTTTTCTGCTCATACCGCCACGGTGGATCTGCATAGATTATCGAAAATTTTTCTTTCGGCATGATCCTCCTTTCCGCTTCGGGTCAGCATGGCCCGAAGTCTCTTAATGGCAGCCGAAGATGGATTTTGCAAGACTGCCTGTTTTGAATAAGGTAAAACACAGCAGCACCGTATATCCCACGCAGCCCCAGATCGCCCCGATGGGGTCGCCGTCGGTGGCGATACTCTGGATCAGCACCGCATAGATGGCGACACAGACCAAGATCAATAGACCTTGAAAGCCCACCGCAAAGAGGGAGCGGAAATAGTTCTGCCCCATGTGTCCGGTTTCCCTGTTGGGGACGGTGGCAAACGGGATAGGCGCTAAACTTGTGAGTAAATAAATTTCAATCATACGGCCATATACGATAACGAAGATCACGATGTTTAAGGCAATCATGGTAAGCTGGATCAGGAAGGATTGGAGCCAGAGCCCGAACAGAGGTCCTAACTCCATCGCTTCAAGCTCTGTCCGCAGACTGTCCAGCATATCCGGCGTGATCTCTGTCCCGTTCTGGATAATGCCCGCTGACTGTTGGATCACATGCTGGCTCACATCAAAGACCGCCAGCACGATATTGAAGGTGTTCGTCAGGATCATCACAGCCACAAAGGTTTTGAACACCCACTTAAAAAACATCCATGTGTCAACTTCATGGAGGTTGTTGCGTTCTATGAGCATCTGTATCAGTTCATAGGTCATAACAAAAGTGAGGATGACCCCGGCGATTGGCAGAATGGCAGTTTCGGAGATCTGTCGTATCATGGAAAAGACCCCGGCGTTCCAGTCCGCCGGGGTCGTGCCTACCTGTGTGGCGATCTCGCCAACGCTCTGATTGACGTTATCGAAAAGGCCATCCAGATTTCCCATGATACCATCGACGAGCAGACCTTTCAGCCATTCAACGATTGCGTCGATGATAAAGTCCATACATCAGCTCCTTTTCTGGAAAAAGGGACAACGGGTGACACTTAGCTGAACAGCCCGGACAGCAGAGGGATAAGCTGAAGGCCGATCAGAACGACACCGCCGCCAGCCATGAGCTGCTTAATGCCCTGGCTTTTTGCCGCGGGGTTGTCCGACCCGTAACCTTCCAGAAGGTTGATGACGCCCCATACCGCCAGACCGGCGCCAAGAGCCATGACCAGAATCTTGAGAATGTCGATTGCCTGATTGAAAAATTCCATATAAGTTCCTCCATTTTGTTTGTTTGATGGTTTTGGGTACAAAAAAAGCCGCCCACATCGGCGGCGCTTCGGGTCATCATGGCCCGAAGTTACACAAACTCGTCGCTGTCCAGATCATCGAAATTCAACAGGTCAGCTTCTTCGTCCGTGTCGGAGCCGTCCACTTCGTACACCGTGTATTCGTCCTCCGGCTTTAGTCTCAATGGCCGGTGGCGGAACAGGCTTTCCAAGCGGAAGGCGTTTTTCTTTTTGTCAAATTCGGCTGTGCACTTGTAATTCGGGTGCTTTTTCAAGTCATACTTCGGGGACAGGAAGGGTGGGAGCCCTCTAAGCTGCAAGATACATTTATCTCCGGGCATGGTGGTGATCTCGCTGGTGGTCATCAGTTCCCGGCCAAGCCGCTGCATATTCTGGCTGTAACTTTCAGACTGTCCACGGCTTCGGCCCTCGGTCTGCATAGAGATGGTGGCCTTGCCCAGCCAGTTTTCCGAAATATCCTTTAGGGTGGAAGCCTCCCGGCCTCCGAGGAACACGATACTGTCCATGTTGCCCATGATGGTTTCGGAATGGTCTTTGTACAATGCCTTGCACTGGCTCATAGCCTGATAAAAGAGCGTCAGGCTGATTTCACGGGAGCGGATGACAGCCACGATCTTTTCCAGCCCCGGCACCTGTCCGGTATTGGCAGCTTCGTCCCACAGCACCCGCACATGGTAGGGCAGACGCCCTCCATAGGTGTTGTCAGCCCGTTCACACAGAAGGTTGAACATCTGCGAGAAAGCGAGGGCAACCAAAAAGTTGTAGGTGGTGTCCGTATCGCTGATAAGAAAGAACAGCGCCGATTTTTCGTCCCCCAGCTTATCCAGCTCCAGCTCGTCATAAGACATGATCTCCCTGAGCTGGGGAATATCAAAGGGAGCCAGCCTTGCACCGCAGCTAATCAGAATACTTTTTGCTGTCTTGCCGCTGGCGAGCTTGTATTTCTTATACTGCCTCACGGCGAAGTGCTGGGGGCTGCGGCGTTCCAGCCCGTCAAACATATAGTCCACCGCGTTTTTGAAGGTTTCGTCATCCTCCCGGACTTCCATGCTGTTTATCATTTCCACCAGCGTATTCATGTTGCGTTCTTCCTCCGGCCCCTCAAAGACGATGTAGGCCACAAGGGCACAGTACAAGAGGGTTTCGGCTTTGGTCCAGAACTCGTCGCCCTCCTTACCGTCGCCTTTGGTGTTGGCGATCAAGGCGGTAACGAATTTCAAAACATCGCTTTCCGTCTTGATATAGGCCAGCGGATTGTAGTGCATGGATTTTGAAAAGTCGATACTGTTGAATACCCGCACCCTGTATTTCTCCCGTTGCAAAAACCGCCCGCACTGGTCGAGGGTGCCGCCCTTCGGGTCTACCACCACATACGAGGAATGGGCTTGAAGGAGCTGCGGGGTCAGCCAGAACCTTGTCTTTCCCGAACCGGACGAGCCGATGACACAGGCGTTTAGGTTCCGAGCATTGGCGGGTATCTTCGGACGGGTGTTCATGGTAAGGAACTCCGTCCCGGTCAGAATGACATTGTTCTGAAATTTAGGGTCTACAAACGGCTTTATATCCTCCTTTGTTCCGAAGCGGGCGGTGCCGTACTCCGCATCCCGCCGGAATTTTTTCGCCTTCCTGATCTTTGACTGTATCAGCAGATACACCCCAGCCGCACCGGCAAGGCCCACCAGCAGGTCAATACCGCCCAGCCCCGGCCAGTAGGTTTCAAAGGCTTTTGGGAAGGTATCGAGCATCCCCATGAGCTTTGTCCCGAAGTCTGTGCCGGGCGCAATACGGTAGGCCGTCCCGATTTTGGAGAAGAACCAGAACACAAAGAGGTACGGCAGGTTTGGGAGCACATATTTTCTGATCTTGTCACTCAACGTCCGTCCTTCACCGCCTCTCTGGTCCGCTGCTTTTCCTTCGCCTGTGTCCTGATCTGCTCCGTGAATTTCCGAAGCTGGCCGAGGATGGAAGGCTTGTCCTGCTCTTTGTTCAGCACCTTTGCGCTGTACTTCTGGAAGGCCGCCGTGATGGCGTCCGCCTGATTGGCTTTGAAAAACAGCAGGTAATGGCCGGGGCTCACTTTATGGAAAGCGTAGTCCACATGGAACTCCTTCGCGATCCGGTCAAAATCCTTTGGGGCTCCCACATAGGGCATGGCACTTTTGCCGCCATAGTGGTTCATCAGCTTTTTCACGCTCTGGCGTCCCTGCGGGGTCAGCGCCTTCCGGTGGTGCTTTTGCAGCGCCCGCGCTACCTTCCCAAGAGCGGCAGCCAGCACTTTTCCCGTGAGCTTCGTTGTCCTGATCGAAAGGGCAACTGTTTTTTGGTTTACTTCTTCCTGCATAAAACCTCCTTTCCGTCGGGGTCCCCGCTATCCGGGAGGCCCCCGTACAGTCTCGGGGAACAGAAAGCCTCGGGCCAATGTGGCCCGAGGCTTACCGCTCGGCATCCCTGCCGGACGGAGCTTTCTTTTCCGGCTCCGTCTGGACTTTTTCGCCCTGTTCCCGCATGGTCTGCAAGATAGAGGGCTTCTTTTGAAGCTGGGAGGGCTTTTCGCCGGACAGCGGCTTGATACATTCCAGACGGTCAGCCGCCCGGATGGCGTTGTCCGTGAGCTGCCTCTGCCATGCGCCCACGCTGGGAGCCCAGCGGAAACCATTGCTTTTCAGCTCAGCCCGGGTGTCCGCGTCAGGCTTTCCGTCAAAGAATACCTGCAAGCGGTTGTCCTCCCGGTTCATTTCCACACGGCCCCCATCGAACTCCCAGCCGGAAAATTCCTGCTGTGCCTGTTTGGAAAGCTGTTCGATACGGGTCTTTACCCGGCGGATCTCCGCATTGTTGTTGGTAAGCTGGTAGCTTTCAAAGGGCCTCGGGTCGCTCCGCCAGCTTGACGCCATGCTTGCTTTCAGCTTTTCGATCTGGTCCGGCGACAGCAACGCACAGCCATCCAGCTTGCCATGCTTGCGGTAATAGGCGTTGACCTCCTTCATAATGAGCTGGGAGCGTTCCAACCCGTCCAGCTTCTTCTGGAGCTTTTCAATCGCTGCCGGGTCATCGGCACTGATCCCGCCCATGCCGGTACTGCGTATCTTATCCAGCAGCCCTTGAATATACCGCCATTCCTCCATGTTGCTGTCCCGGGCCCGGTTTTGCTTTTCCTTTTTTCCCACCGGGAAATTGGCAGGTCCGGCGATCATCACAGAGGGAACCCTTGCGTCAATGGCAAAGCCCTGGTTCATGTTTTCGGCCAGCTTGCGGGCGTAGGTATCTAACAGATGGTCGATCTTTTCATGGTACATGGGGTCTACCCGGGATTTCTGCTGTTCCGCTATGGCGGCGGCCTTATCCACCATTGCCCGGTATTCCGCCGTTGCGCTCCCTTCCTTATAGTCGGAAAAGCTGTTCATTTCCTTTGCCCGGCGGGCGGCCCCTTCATTGATAGGGTAATAGTTGATGGTATACACCTCCTTCATGCTTCGGGCCATGCTGGCCCGAAGTCTTACCGTTCTTCATGGGAAGGCCCCGCCTTGTTCTTCTTCGGAGCGGGCGGGGTCTCTTGAAACCGTTTGAGTGCGGCGAGAATGGAGTGGACAGGCTCGGCCTTTTCGGGATAGGCAAATATCCGGTGTTCCGGCGGAATGTCCTGCGGCCCGTGGTAATACTCCTTGAAGCCCTCCGGGACTGCCGACACATACCCACCGGGAGCGAATACGCCGCCCTCGTTGATACGCACATCCCGCCCGTATGCCTCATAATCGAAGTAGTTCTGAATGTGCTCCGGTATGTCGATAGTCCCAAGCTCGTCGGCGTACAGACGGCCCAGCCCTTCATCATCGGAAATATCCGGGTAAAAGCGGTAAAGGTCAAGGTTCTGCGTCAGGTTTATCAAATCCTTCACGCTCCTTGTGTGGTTTCCTAAGACAAGAGCGGCTTCAAAGGTTTCCAGTCCGCCCTTATCCCGTACTTCCACCAGAGCGTGGCCCAGCTCGTTCAGCTCGTCGATGTCCTCACATTCGTAGAGATGATCGTAGAGCCCCAGCACATCACTGTCAAAGCTGGTAAAGAACACTTCGCTGTACCGTTTCCCGTCTATCCCGATTTTGGCAAGGGCGGCCTGCAACTCCTGTGTCGTCATGGGGAAATGTACCGTTGTCCCTACCTCGATCCCCATTAAGGGGTACAGGGCTGTATTGGTTATATAGGCTTCAAACATGGGCTTATTCCTCCTTTCCGACCCGGTCAGCCAGCACCTCATAGATCCCGGCCATAATGTAATCGGCACAAGGGAGGGCAATCGCATTTCCCAGCGCCTTGTAGCGTTGCAGAGGCCGGATCTCCATGCCGTCCGCCCCGTACTTTGTCCAGCCCTCCGGCAGCCCCATCAGCCGCTCGCTTTCCGTTTCCGTCAAGAAGCGGATACAGCCGCCCGCCGGGTCGCCCTCATACCAGAAGGCAAAGGGCGTTACATCACTGGCTAAAAGAGTGGGAAAAGGGTCAGTTGGTAATCCGAAGCTGTTTCGGAAGGCCGTTTCTTCCTGCCTTTTTGCCGCTCCCCGCATACGGAAGCACTGAAAGGGGTGGATGACTGGTATCTGCCGCCCTGTTTCAAAAGAAGCTGTTCGATCTCCTTCGGCGGCGGCCCGCCCGCCCTCTCCGCAAGGCGGAGGAAGTGGGAGCATTGGACGGGGCTTAAATAGTATGTCTGCGGCACGTCTGCCTCCAAAATCCGCCACGACGAAAATCCGCTGCCTTCGTGCCAGCCTTCGGGAGCCTGCCCAATACTGGGCGTCCATGAGCCGCCAGCACACATCAGGCGTTCCCCCTCGCACCATTCCGGCGTTTCCCCATCTTCCCGAAGGAGGCATTGGAACTTCGGTGTCCGAGAAGGCGGATAGGACGGCTCTAAAGTCCATCCGGTCATTTGTAGAAAACGCTCCCATGACGTTTTCCCAAACAGCGATAGCTGGATATAGGTTATCAGTAGCATCCCTCATTTCCTGTATGATACGAAACGCCTGATAGAACAGGCTTGATTTTGCCCCGGCAAGGCCGGAGCGGTTGCCGATCAGAGAAAGGTTCTGACAGGGAGAGCCGAAGGTAATTATATGGACAGGCGGGATTTTCCTGCCGTCCACCTTCGTAATATCTCCCAAATGCGCCATATCGGGAAAGTGCCTTTTGGTTATGGAGATGGGCGCTTTCTCAATCTCGCTGGCCCATACCGGACGGATACCGCACCGGGAGGCGGCCAGAGGGAACACGCCGATCCCGTCAAAAAGGCTCCCCAGCTTAATGTCCGGCATGGCCCGGGGTGCCGTGTCCCTTCACGGCAAGCACCCCTTCCAGCGTTGTCGCCGCAATGCCCAGCCGTCCGGCAACCGCAATATCGTTTTTTACATCCTCGTCCACAACGCTACCGCAGACGATCAGGGTATGGGAGCGCCGCAGCATATCCCGGCGCATATCGATCCCGGCCTTATGTTCCTCGGGAACGCTGTCATTCAAAAACAGCGGCAGGTACAAGAGCGGGCAGATCGGGGAAAAGCCCGCCTCATAAGCAAGACGGCAGTAGTGGGCCGCCAGCTCCATATCAACATCCGGCTCGCCGCTCCATGCGGCGGTCAGGTACGCTAAAGGTCGTTTCATTGGTTGAGCCTCCATTTCTGTTTTGGTTTAGGGAAAAGCAAGGTATCGCCCAACCCCTCCGCCCCTTCCCCCGGGAAGGGGAACGGCTCTGGAGAATTTATATCCCCGTCGCTTGACCGGGAAAAAGCATAACCGGGAGAAATCCGTCAAGGGTGCCTCCGGCACCGCCTGCGGCGGCGCTGCCCTTGACTGATTTTCCCGGCTATGCTACGGAATAACTGGCGACGGGGAATCATTTATATCTCCAGAGCTTCGGGGCGCGGGGCAGAGCCCCGCAATCCTCGGGCCATGCTGACCCGAAGTTTTAGCTTACTTTTCCTGTTCGGTTTTCTTCTCCGGCTTTTCGTGTTCCTTCTGCTGACCCTTCCAGTCGTCCAGCAGCTTGATGATCTGATCCTTCATTTCCCTCGGCGTAGTTTCCTTGCCGAAATACTTGCTCAGTTCCGCACCTGTCAAAATCACTTTGTCTACCTCCTTTTTGTCCTCCATCATAATGCCGTCGATTACATCCCCGTTGAGCAGCTTCTTTTCGTCCAGCTCCCGCATACGCTTTGCCTGCGCCTGTGAAGGCGAGGACTGCTGGCTGTCAATGGCGACGGCGATATAGTTCTGGTTCTTCTTGCCGATATAGGAAAGTTCCACCGCCGTAGTAAAGCCCAGCTTTTTTTCATCCATCAGCTTCATCAGGTCGGGAACCAGCTCATTCAGCCGGATATACCGCTGCACCTGTTTGACTGCCATCTTGTTTCGCTCGGCCACGATCTCATTGGAGCGTTTGCCAGCGTCCTTCGGGTCAATCTGGCCCGAAGTGCGGGAGCCCTGGTGCTTGATAGCTTCAAGCTGCATTTTCAAGGCTTTGGCCCGCTCACTGGGGAGGATTTCTTCACGCTGGTTCAGATTGTCCTCTACCATCTGCGTGATGGCTTCATCATCCGTCAGGTTTCGGACGATACAGGGCATATCTGCATACCCGGCAAGCTCGCTGGCTTTTTGGCGGCGGTGGCCGGATACGATTTCATAGCCGCCATCCTCACGGGGACGGACAATAGCGGGCTGGGTAACTCCCTTGTCCTTGACGCTGGATACCATAGCCCGCATTTCTTCATCGTCCCGGACTTCAAAGGGATGGTTTTTGAAGGCGTGGAGTTCGTTCAGCTTGATATAGACGATCTGCTCCTTGCCCCGGCGTGGAGCATCCTTCGGCTTATCGGGTTCCTTTGGAGCGGGAGCGGCCTGTACCGGTGGAGCTGCTTTTTTCTCCGGTTCCTTTTTGACCGCATTTCCCGGTTTCTGTGCAGGAGCTTTGGGCTTCGGAGCGGCGGCCTTGTCCTTATCTGCTTTCGGGGGACGGCCCCGGCGCTTCGGCTGTTCCGGCTCTTTGGGTTTTTCCACCGCTTTTTTCGGAACCTCCGGCTGCTTTTCCGGTTTCTCCGCTTTTGCCGGGTCAGGCTTTTCCCCGCCGGGAGCTGCCGCCCGTTCCTCGGCTTTCTTTTCCTTCATAATCTCAGCGAAGTTATAGACAGAAACCTGTGGGTTCTTTACCTCTGGCTCCGTCTTTTTTTCCGGTTCCGGGGAAACGGAAACCTTCTCCGGCTCTTTTGGGGGAGCGGGAGGCGTTTCCTTGTCCGGCCCGGTATCCGTTACCGGCTGTCCCGGCGTTTTTGTAGTTTTATCATCTGCCATAAGCATTTACCTCCTGTTTTTAGGCATGAAAAAAGGGGCTCAACTTTTCAGTCAAGCCCCCGTGGGAAGTTCCTCCTTTCTCCGCCATGATACAAAAATACCGCCCGTAGTCTCGTTTGGGCGGTACTTTGTGTAAGATTGGCAGTCCATTATTAAGTTTTTTATTATGTTCCCTTTGTACACCGTTGCAATCGTCCGTTAATGCAATACTTGCTGCTGCCTTTGCACAGTCCATGGAACTGCCGCCGCCAAGTGCTACAACAAAACCGATTTCCTTTTCACGGATAATTGCCGCACAGGCATCAACCTCTGTAACATCCGGGTTTGGGGATAAATCCCCGAAGGAAGCGATAATCGCTCCTTCGCTTTCCTTTACAATGCGCTCTGCCAGACCGTTTGTAAAGAAGAATGGGTCTGCAACCAGTAAGCCGTTTTTAATTCCCATTTCCTTTGCTAAATCTTTTACTTCGGACACTCTGCCCTTGCCGAACCGGATTTTAACCGGCTGTAAATAATCCCAATTCATATTAACCTCGATTCCGCCGTATAATTTACGGCTTTTTATTAATCACAAAACTTTTCATCTGCCATTGTTAATACTTCATCCAGAATTGGAAGGTATTCTTCTAATTCTTCCTTTGTAATAATCAGCGGTGGGCATACTTCGATGAAATTCTCACGTCCGAAGGTTGCAAATCCTCTTTTCTTTAACTCTGCGAAAATCCAAGGCATTGCTGTTCCCGGAACACCATACTCCTGTAACGGTTCTCTTGTTTCCTTATTCTTAACCATTTCGAGCGCGCCGAATAATCCGATACATCTTGCTTCACCGACACACTTATGCTTTTCTACCATCTTCTGCATAAACGGTGCAACGATTTCATGCATTTCGGCTACATGCTGTTCAATGTTGTGTTCCTTGTAATAAGTCAGTGCTGCAACACCGGCGGCACAGGCAAGTGTATGTCCTGAATAAGTAAGACCACACTGTAATACATTTTCTTCAAAATAATCTGCAACCTTTTTATTTACAATAACGCCGCCGAGCTGTACATAGCCGCAGGTAACACCTTTTGCAAATGTAATCATATCCGGTACGAAATCGAAATTCTGCCATGCAAACCACTTACCGGTTCTAA
>OHQR01001017.1_pt1 | contig 15960 bp, 13 predicted proteins | sample 1578191 | NCBI WGS metagenome assembly OHQR01 (sample SAMEA3879577, study PRJEB24766) | human gut metagenome | biome: human-associated habitat; feature: feces | place: USA | collected 1985/1987 | reverse complement strand
AAAGTGTTCCAATACACGCCTATCGGACATCTTGGCGGTTTAAACTTTGCTAATTTGGGAACATGCGGACATTCATATAAAATTATTAAAGCTGTCGATTATAAAATATCTTTAAACGAATTTCTGAAACTCGGCACATGCAATCCATGTTTCTGAAAAAATGTTTTCATACTATTAAGATGAAGAAAAGTCTTTTTGCCCAATTTTGAACTGCCACGCAAATGGTTATGCGTCATCACAGCTTCTGGATAATATACTACAGGCCTGTTCAATTTCCATGAACGAAGGCAAATGTCTTCATCTTCCATATACAAAAAATAATCAAGGTCAAAGCCTCCAAGCTCTGCAAACATATCTCTTGATAAGAAAAACGCCGCACCTATAGCCCAATCCACGGCTTGTGTCTTGCTATAATCCAAGTTCCTGCACAAATACTTATCAACCTCTTTATCATCAGCATTATCCTTGCCTTTTGTCCGTATTCGCGCCAAAAGGATACTTAATGAGATGAATCCTCTTACAGAATATTGCAACGAACCATCTGGGTTTAAAAGTTTAGGCACAATTATTCCAACGTCAGAATGGTTCTCTGCAAAATCGAACAACTTGTCTATACTTCCAGGATGCATCACTATGTCCGGATTAATTATTGCGATGTATCTGCCTGTAGAAGCGAAGACACCCTTATTATTGTTTTCACCAAACCCCAATGGTTCTTTATTTACAATAACCTTCACTTGCGGATAATTTGCCTTAATGTATTCAACACTGCCGTCTGTTGAACAATTATCAACATATATCATCTCAAATGGAGTTTTAGGCTGGTTCTCTCCATAAATGGAAGCCAACATGGGCTTAAGGTATGAAAGATGATTCATACCTACCGTAATGATAGATATTTGTATCATAAGGAACTTGAACTAAAAGTAAATTGATTTTATACAAACTTCTACATTTGTCTTTAATGAGAAATCAATGAAGAATAAGACAAATGTTTATTCTTACTCAAACGGTGAGTATTATTTATATTCATTGTGGCAACAAATATAGAGTCACCTCAATGCAACACTATTAGTTGTCTGTTTTACGGAAAGTAAAAAATGTTTTTACTTTCCGGAATAAAGCCATAAAAACAATAGAAAATACTATAGCAAAAATCCAATAATAAACCAGAAGCAGAAAAGACTTACCTGCAGGAGCTGTTAATGATGCCAAATCTGTATTAACTTCAAACAAAGATAATATACATGAACCTATTTTAAAACCTAAAAAATGAAGTCCCATTATATAGAATGAATCTTTTCCGCATTTTGACAACAAATGTCCTATATGGCTATTCTCTATTTTCTTAGAAAAGTAACAGACAACGTATAATGCCATTACAGAACTTACAGTTAATGTTAAAACGTCATTATATTTATTAGAATTCAGCGATACCCCCCCCGAAATTGTTGCAATATGATAGATAACAAATAAAGCCATTACACATACATACTTATTACAAAATTGTAATTTTAATCTGTTTTTAAGGATATATCCGCAATAGATGAGCCACATTGCCGTCAACGTATTATTAAAACGTGGAATTGTAAAATCGAACAAATTTGTCAAAGTGCAGGATACGATGCAAAAACATAACAAGACTAAACATCTTACCCATTCTTTGTACTCACTTCTTTTTACCATCCTGTTTACAATCCAGCTAATTATGGATAAGCCACATAATGCCATGAACAATACGTAAACAAACCACATAGCTCCCAATATGGGTTCTCTACCTGCTAAACAGACAGCCAACAACAATTCTTTTAATGTTTTTCCAACACTATATGCTGTTACAAACTTTCCACCATACGAAAAAGATTGGCTATAAAAACCAATATTCAACAACAAGTTATGAAGCAATACAGCTGGTATATAAAAATACAGCAAAAGTCTATACAGCGACTTGATCTTCCCTTTTATAAAAGATACGGGCTGTAGTAAGCGTTCTTCCTTTAAGAAAAAGCCACCTAATAAAAAGAACACGGGAACATGCCATAGTTCACCTAATAATGTTGATAATGGCAAATACTCGCTGTCATAAAATTGATATTTAATATGAAGCAAGACGACTGAGAGAATGGCAAAACCCTTTGCAATGTCCACCCAACGGGCACGAAATAAACCTGAAGAATTCATTTAATTCCAATTTTGATTTATAATAAAGTCATAAACATTTGCCGTATACCGCTCTTCACTAAACTTATCTTTAGCGGTTTCATATGCCTTATTTATGATACGTTGAGATTCTTGTGGCTTCGTTATCAAAACACCAAGTGCGTTCTCCACTTCGGAATAATTTTTAAACTTAAAGCCCGTAACGCCATCCTCTATCAATTCGGATGTCCCTCCACTATCAAACCCGATAACTGGTACTTTTCTTAACATTGCTTCTATTGTGACGCGTCCAAATGCTTCTGCTCTCGAACACATCAAAAGAACATCCAACTTCCTATAAATATCTTCCACGTTTCCTACAAAACCTTCAAAAACCACGACATCTTCTAATCCGAATTGCTTTACTAGTTTTTGGATATAGTGTTTATACGGACACTCCTTGTCGCCAACTATATGCAATGTTATTTGTGGATATCTTTCATGAATCTTTTGCATATATTCGATGGCAAGATGTTGTTGTTTGGATATATCAATATTACCAACTACTCCCAACCGTAATGAATTTGAGAAAACAGATTCTTCTTTAACAAGCTTTGCTGTAGGCAAGCCATTATATATAATCCGTCCTTGCTTCGGAACATATCCGATTACGGCTTGTGTTACAGCTTTTGACACAAAAATAATCTTATCACTCCATAAAATCAGCCTTCGTTTCATTTTCTTCCCCAAAATGAAACGGCTACCAAAATCTTCTTTTAAAAACTCCCTAACATGATAAACATGTTTACAACCTAATATTTTTGCGATAAAAATGCTATAAGCGTCAACCGATGAATTTGAATAAACCACGTCAGGAGCGATTTTTTTCACTTTCCAAAGTAACAGAGGAAACATCATCAGATTATATATCCAAAGAATTGGCAATGACAAATATTTCTTATTCCACTTTATATACATAACTTCATAAAAGAAACGTAAAACATGAACTTTAACTTCTTTATTTCTTAAATGCTCAAAAAACTTTCCTCTTGAAGGTAAGAGGACTTCTACATCGATACCTTGGTACTTGAAATAATCAATCAAACTATCCAAAGATCTATTTGAACCATAAAGAAAACTATAATGAGATACAAATAATATTTTCATAATCAAATTAAAGGAATATGAACTTTTTGGCTGCCCTTCTTAATTATAGTAAGTGTCCAATTCTGACATTCCACCCCTGTTTCTCAGACGGTACATCTAAAATAAAATTAAAATCCGGTTGATTTTTAAAGTTTATTTGCAGTAATGCCGATGGTTGAAGGCATGAGTTTACCATTGTCACGGTTGTCTGCGACTATCTCGACAAAGAATCTAAGGTATTCCAAGATGGAATATCCCTGAAGCCTGCAAGTGAACACGATGGAGTGATAGACCGCACTAACACTTCGGACATAAGAGCTGATATCCTTTCCGCACTGTCTTCACGCTCTTTCTTATGTGAAGCTTCCATCTCCTCCAGACACTCCCATAAATATGCTATCAGTTTGATTAATTCATCCTTATTCATATTAGTGTTATATATAATTTCTCAAACACATTGTAGGAGACATTGTTCCGGTGACAGAACGTCTGGATACTCTCGTCCATGAAATAGGCCTCACCCTTGTAACGGATGAAAAGTCGCTCAAAATCTTCATGACTGTAAATCTTCTATAATTTTAATTTTTACAGTGCGAAGGTAGTCACATCTAACGCCACTGACAATACGTCAATTTTGGACACTTACCTTATACATATTAAAGAATTTCACTATATTTTACAATATCGTTCATAGGGGAACCCATTAATTGAAGTATTTTCATTGTTGTATCTTATTAATTATATCCTTTAAAAAGCATCCAAAATGCGTCCATGAATTATTCTTTATAAATGCATTATTATCCAATATGATATCATGTGAACTTAAAAGATTAAATAATTCATCATAATTATTATAAGTTATGCATAAATTCTCATAAGCTAGATCAATAAATGCTCCTTTATTAGGTCCAATAGGGACCCCATGCATTACAATTGTATCGATAAGTGCTCCGGAACTAGAAACACAACTGCCTATATATGGGAAAAGTACAAATCTACTTTTTTTGATATTTGCTGCAATTTCATCAAAACCAGCGACTCTATTATCATAAGAAATATAAGTATTACACATATTTCTTATTGCTTTACTTAAAACAGGATCATTACATTTCCCTAAGATATAAACGCTCAACTTTGATTGACGTGTTTTATGTTCAAGCAAAAATTCTAAGACTCCTTTATAAGGTAAAATTGCTCCCCATATAAAAACATCATGTTTTTCTATCCTTTTATTAAACCTGTTAATTATTATTTGATTAAAAGGATGACATTTATATATAACTGGACATTTTGCATAACTTTTAGCAAAGTTAACAGCTTCGTTGGAATGGGTTATTATTAAATCCGATTTCTGAAATAAAAACGTCTGTATTGATTTAGACATAAAATTACTTCCTTGATGCGGATGAATATTATGGAATATCCATAATATCTTAACATTCCTTATCTTTAAGATATTTAGAGCTAACTTCGCGAATATGTATTGTAAAAAAGCAAATTTTCCAAAACATATAGACTCTAACCAACTTATAATATATATATCTGCAGAAAATGCCGCCATTAAAAAATTTAACCCCTTTGGCAGTTTCCTGAAAAAAGACGATTGTTTATTTATAAATTTAAAATATGGAGATAATGATTCTATAACATTTTGTGAATATGGATTCTTGTACCCTCCATTTTTGTCTTCTGGTGGAAAATAATATATGCTATCCATTGTTCAGATTTTATATAGATGAATAAGTATAATTCGTAAGCGCCCAATTCAAACATATCATCTGTTTCTCAGACGGTACATCTAAATTAAACTCCGGTTGATTTTTAAAGTTTATTTGCAGTAATGCCGATGGTTGAAGGCATGAGTTTACCTTTGTCACGGTTGCCTGCGACTATCTCGGCAAAGAATCTAAGGTATTCCAAGATGGAATATCCCTGAAGTCTACAAGTGAAGGTCATTGCTTATGCGAAGGTCCACTAATATGTGTTCTTTCGGAACCGCTCTTTCCTTCTGCTGTGAGACAGTTCCATTTGCTTTCTCCGTTTCCTGAGGTGAAGGACGCCAAAAGACTTCCACACCTTGTGCCTTGTATCTTTGTAGCATTTCTCGAATAAATTGTAAAGAACGTTTGCTCTGGTGACAAAACGTCTGGATGCTTTCGCCCCAGGAATAGGTCTCACCCTTGTAACGGATGAAATGCTGCTTAATATCTTCACTACTGTACATCTTCTATGATTTTAATGTTTACAGTGCGAAAGTAGTCACATCTAACGCCACTGGCAATACGTCAGTTTTGGACGCTTACAAAGAGTTACATAATTTTGAAACTTGTAAAGCTAATGAATAATTGGTTTGTTCTACCCCATTTTAGCATTAATTCGTAATCTGATAAAGTCATAGGGAATCATTTAAGGCTTTCTTGTCTCCGTCAGGTAGACGGATAATCATGTATATCGGAAACTAATTTTCTCATTACTAAATATTTAAATTATTGAAACCTAAATCTGTCCAATCCATGAAGATCCAAACATTTATAGTTTAGTCCTCGTGTCCTATTTCCAATTACTTTGGCAGGAATTCCACCTACAATTGTATAAGGAGGTACATCTTTAGTAACAACTGCGCCTGCTGCAATAACCGCTCCCTCACCTATATGCACATTTTTTAATATTGTAGCATTTGCGCCAACCCAAACATAATCATCAATCATAATATGCCCTCGTTTATTTTCAAAAGTTTTGGATTGTGGATCATGACCGCCTGAAATGATATTTACTTTAAAAGAAATACTTACGGAATTTCCTATCGTTACGCCTCCTCTTGCATCTATCAAACACCCTCTGTTAATATGCGAATAATTACCTATTTTAAGTTCTTCAAATCCTCTTAAATAACAATGAAGATCATATCGTGAGCCTTTCCCTATTTTCGCTCCTAAAATTTTGCAATACAATAAGCGTAAATCATGGCAAGGAATGTGATTAATTATGTCATTTACCATAAAATATTTAATGAACATTCCTCCAAAATGTTTTATTTGCCTTAAAACTCTATCCATAAAATTTGTTTAGTGATAATCAATAAATAACGTATGTTAATAGCCGCCTTATTTTTCATAATTTGAGAACATTTCTATCCATTTTTTGCCGATAATATTTATATCAAACATTTTGCTCTTCTTTATCGCATTTCTTTGCAGTTTATTACGGTTTTCTAATGAAGATGATAAATATTGAACCACCTTTTCTGCATATTCCTTTTCATTAAAAGGTGTAATTCGAAATCCATTTATACCGTCATCAATAATATCTTGCAATGCCCCGAAAGAATTAAAAGCAAATGGTACACAACCATATTGCATTGCTTCGACAAGAACCATCCCGAAACCTTCATAGTTGCTTGTCATACAAAGCACTTCTGCTCTTTTATAATATTCATTAGGTTGTTCAAATCCATGGAATATAATTCGATTCAGTCCCATCTCTTTCGCTTTGCTTTCGTAATATTCTTTTTCCGGTCCTCCACCTAAAATGTCCATACGGTATTCAGGCAACTCCTTTTGTAAGATAGACCAAATATTAAGCAATGACTGGAATCGTTTTTGCCTTGTGTTTATTCTGCCGACATAAAGGATTATCTTTTCTTTCACACAAGAATTTATGGAAAATGTATTATCAATTAGAAAAGGATTTGGTAAAGTTATTATATTATTTACGTTGAAACTATGCACCTTTAACAAATTCTTTTTAAAAGCATCAGATAAGATTACTAATTTCATCTCATGCTTGTCTATTCGCCTAAACGAAGAATTAAATCTTATATATTTACGTATGTTCTTTGTCAAATTATCCACCAATGTTCCTTTTAAAGAAGGTGGTAACTTTGATATACTATGACTCAACAATTCAGATGGCACATTATGAATGTGGAAAAAAACTTTTAATGACGTTTTTCTTGAAAAATAATCATATAATTCAAAATTAGTAAATGGACATATTGCTATGTCAATATTTAGTCTGCTTATTAGATTATCCAATTTAACTTTATATTGTGGATGACCTATAGCTACATCCATATAATAACAGGCTGTATATACGGTGTGTTTATCATAATCAGATTTTATTTGATAGGTTGCATACACATTGAATCCCCTTGAGATGAAAAATTGGGTAAGATTATGATATACCCGTTCAACTCCACCAGAAGTTGGATCTATAGCATTGGCAAATGTAATGATAATATTATTCATAATGAATATATTTTTCGATAAGTGAAGAAAATCTGTCATATTGTATTTCTGGAGCGAAAAGACGCGCCCTTGTCTTTGCGGCAACTGACATTTCCGACAGTTTTATAGAATTCCCTTTCAACTCTTTAATTGAAACAGCCAAATTTTCAGTCAAATTACTATCGTTAGGAAGAACAACTGCACATTTTTCATCTACAACTTCAACCATACCTCCGGATTTTGTAATAACGACAGGTTTTCCACAAACCAAAGCCTCCAAACAAGTCAAAGCAAAAGGCTCTTCCCATATTGAAGGAAATGCACAAAGGTTTGCAATATTATAATATTTATACATATCCTTATACTCCACAAAGCCTGTAAATCTCACCTTATTACCCAATTGTTTGATTAGTGGCAACAATGACTTTTCAAATGAAGACTGGATTGACGAAGAAAAAAAATAACTGCCTACAACAAGCAACTTTAAATCACGAATATCCGATAATAAAAGCATAGCTTCCAATAATTGTTTGACACCTTTAAATTCACGTAATCTGCCAGAAAACATGATTATAAAATCTGTGTCATCGAATCCTAACATCTTACGTAAACAAGATTTTTCCTCATTAGACATAGATTGTTGAAACAGAGAAAAATCGATAGAATTATAAAGTAATTCAATATTTCTACAATATTTTCCTTCGAATTGTTGAAGATTTTGACATATAAACTTAGATATTCCCATATATAAATATGTAGATATGGCACTTTGAATAGTAAAACGTACAGCGGTTCGCGGAGGAATATTATGTACTCGCTGAATTATAGGCAGTCCGGTCTTCTTTTTTAGATAATGTGCACTATACGAAGTTCCTTCCAATATAATTGCAGCATAATCACCTTTGTTCTTATTTACATTTTTAGCTATTTGCTTATGCAGCAAAAAAGGATGATAAAAACCTTTTGTCCTTAAAGATATATAATTAACTAATCTCGTAACAAAATGATTTATCGTACCCCTATGGCCATGTGTTTTTACAAAACAGAAAGATGTAAAAGAATATAGTTTTGCTGCCTCCAATGCATCCTCATCATATATTGAATAAACTTCAAATAAGAACTTTTTTCTTTTTTCATTTTCTTTGATCAGGAGTTCTATCAAAGTTTCTACGGCTCCACCACGTACCGCAGGAAGAGGCAAACTGCCATTATTTACTACTATTATTTTTTTCATCAGAATACACATGTATTAAATATAGAACCATACCTTGTATCAAGAAACAACCTTGACGAACAAACTCGGCAGATGTAAAACCACAAGCCAATAGATAGCCAAACCATAGAGTCAAATACAATTTATTACGAGGAACTTTTGTAAAGAATGCTTTTACTGAATACCATACCATTGCTACCAAGCTCATAAGTCCCATCATCCAGCTCATTCCAAGAATACCCCAATCATAATAATGGATGCCATATGATTCAAGATTATCATAATATTTGCCATAATCACTGATTATAACCCTATTAGGAATACCTGATCCCAAGAGAAACTCGATAAAGTTCGAGAAGTGTTGACTATAATAATAAAACAATGTTGTATATCGAATATAATCTTTATTCCCGAAATTTTGATCGTTCTCTTGTCTTTCCAACATAGCCGCAAAAGTTTCTTGTCCAAAGGTCGTTAACGAGAATCCCCATATAATGATAATAAGGATAACTATTCCAACAACTAGCCTATAAGAAAATCCATTAATTTTAACAATCATCCATATTGAAAATAGAACAGAGAAAAAAAGTAGTGTCCGGAAACCAAACAGCATCATTACGACAGCTGCTAAGACTACAAATGCGAAATATTTATAATTTCCTAAAAGAAGTTTATTTAAAGAATAAAACAAACCTATACCAACAAGGCTCATCCCAGGCATACGAATACGTCGAAGTAGAATATCTAATCCTTCATTAAAATTATCTTCCGATGATATAAATACAGGTTTAGGAAAAACCATAACTTGGTAAATATAGCAAACACAAAAAATGATGAACATCCAAAAAATAAGTCTTTCAATGACATTGGAAGATAATCTTATTTTAAATAACACAAAATAGATTACAATTGCACCATAAGTGACATAACCTGGCAACGAATTAAACAAAGATTGTCCATGAAATAACAAACATGAAAACATGCTTAATATCATGCTAATCATTAATATGGATACAGGCCGTGAGAATGTTGTATCTTTATTGTGTCCCCAAAACCAAACACCAACATATACAATAAACATCACTCTTGAAAGAGGACGCAAGCCAAACAGTCCATCGCACAACCAAAGGAAAATTGCTAATATAACGATGAAAGGATAATTATCCCTTTTATATATCAAATCAGTCATTGAAAGACAAAAATTCTTTTGATTTAACAATCATATTAGACAAATTTGGAGCTTCTTCCAATATTGGCATATCTATATCACCTTGGCTTTGCGGAGTTATAGTGCTTCGTTTCAAACCTATTGTATTTAACAAATCTATAGCCCGATAATCGCCAGCCGTATTAAACAACATTGTTTTTACTGGTTTGTGAAATAACACAGCAAAGGCTGTTCCATGAAACGATGTGGTTACTACGAATTTTGCGTTTGCAAAAGCACCGACAAATTGTTGAGGGGAAAGCATTGAATATCTATTTTTTCGTGGGAAAAAATCTGCTTCAGCAGTAATTTCAATGATTTTACAATCATTAGACATGCTTAACTGTTGAGCATATCTCAATACATTTTTATCCCTTTTCACTTGATATACCAATATGTAATTTTCTTCTCCAAAAGGTTTTTTACTAAAACGCAACCAATCTTTTACTGATAAAAGAAACACTGGGTCAAGTACTTGAATTATTTTTTTATTTGTCAATGTCTGTAATTGTTCTTTAAGCAAAGATTCACGTACCGATATCTTCGAAAAACGTTGTAACACATCTTTATATGATTCCAATCCTTGTCGATTAGGCTTAATTTCAGAACTGGCCGCATAGGAAATAAATTTAGCACTTGTTTGGATCTTAGCTGTATAAAATGGGTCTAAGCCATTTGTTATTTTAGGATTCCAGATTTGGTCACTTCCACATATTAAATAATCATACCCTTCAATGAATTTGTCTCTCCGAATATATATTTGAGAAGAGGTCGGCAATTCTTCAATAAATTTATAGAAAACATTTGCACGCTTCTTTCTAAAAAACAAGAACGGAAATATTTTAAGAAAAAACTTGATTTTCCTCAAAGGAGACAATTTCTTTATTCTTGCATAAGGTATCATACCATGAGCAAACTCTATGGATTCGGGACGATAATCTACTATTTCAGCATCATGCCCAGTGTTTCTAAGGTATGTAACCAAAGCATAGGCTTGTAAAACTGCCCCATAATTATGCGCTCTGTGAAATGTAAGAATTCCTATTTTCATAATCGAACTATTTTCCGTAATACTTTTCTGCAAAATTCACGCATTATGTTTATGATGCCTCCATTCCCATACTTTTTGATCACATAATCAAACCCTTTATGTTCATAATCAAAAGCGAATTCATTCTTTCTTGAATTACCCTCAGATGGTTGTTGGAGATTAGGTTGCAGGGACTTTTCTAATGGAACTTTCTTGAAAATCAAGTCAACAGCGGCTTCTCGCAATATTTCTTGTCCCTTGGTAGTGTTACACAACACAAGAGAGATTCCCTTATTGTCTTCATTCATTTCAGGAACAATTTTCTCATATCCCCAGAAATCCCCTATTGTTATATCAGAGGGGCGACTAAGATTGCAAAACTTACAACATTCGCATGAAGGTCTTGTACCTAAACCCAAATAAAAAAAAACTCGCAGTTTATAATCTTTGTAGGTTTTACCATTAGCGAGTTTGAAACTTTCAAGATGAGTCTGGTACCAACCAATGGATTTATCTCTAAATTCAAGACTAATTACTCTTGATTTACATTTCTTTTCTACATAAGCAAGATAATCTTTCCATATTGTTGGAGAAGGTACAGAATGACAAATTATATCTATCAAAATCAGATTATGACATAGCCGATTGCCTATGTAACTTTTCAAACCTGCTGTCTGACATGGAGTACCAGAAAAGAGAACCAACCTTCCTGTTTTTAAATCATTCTTTACATTTCGGAAGATTCCAGTCATATCGCTCTGTACATATTTACTACCTCTGAATTCATCTCTTTCTTCTTTGGTGGTAGCTCGTTTATGAACAACAACAAAATGATCTTTATAACCAGCTCCATAAACGACACCGCCTTTATCTAATATGTAATCAGAGAATGCCACAAATGCAGCTCCGCTGCGACTATATCTTAATTTCGTTATATCTTTATGTCGCGCCGCATACGCATCAGGTTGCGGCAGATTAAGGCTTGTGTCGTAATGGTCGTTGAAAGCACACACTTTCTCACACACTCCACAATCAACACACTTTTCTTTATCTACCACAGGATAAAGAAAACCCAATGCATCTGGCTGCATCGTGATGGCATCATGCACACAAATGCTGGCACAAGCCGTACAGCCACAACAGTCTGACTTATCTTTTATTATTATCATATTATATGTATTTTCCGCAATGTTGTACAAAATAATATTGTAACAATCAGAATTACTATTGGAGAGACATAGAGATAAATGACTTGCCATAAATCTGGCAGATACTTATTCACTGTATTAAAGAAATACATAAACAGCGGATGAAATATATAAATGTACAATGAATCTTTTTCTCCCATTCTTGATAATAAATTCGGTGTCTTCTGTTTATATGTAGTAAATAAAAGGAACATAGAAACAGCCATAAATGTTGTACTAATATAATGATCACGTGTAGCGTTCATTCCAACATTTACCAGAATCCTATTTTCAATTATTGATGATACAGAAAATAAAATTACCCCACCCAATGTTAAAATTCTTAAAATATTCATTTTGCTTATGTATTCATGTTTCTGAGAAAGAAACAAACCTATACTAAAATAAGGTATGCCAACGCATAAAAAATTACGTACGATTATATAAGGAAATTCTCTATGCCATAAGACGATACTATATTTACCTAAGCACAAATCAACAAGTAACAAAAAAGGGATTGCCCAATAAATATATTTCATTGTATTTTTCTTACTTAAAATAAGCACTATTATAAGTGTGTATAAATAAGCACTTATATACCATAAGTGAAAACCGAACGGATTTTCATTAAATAAAATGAAATCTACAAATGCCCTCAAACTTAAAAAGCTGAAATCATTATTATGTATGGCAAATACGAACTTAACAATCATAAAAATGGCTGTACTCCATATCAATATACCGATTATACGTTTTATTCCTCTTTTAAGCCGGTTTTCAAAATTGATTTTATCATCTGAATATATAAGAAAACCTGATATTATAAAAAAACACGGTACAGCACATCTCGTAAGTGGCAGAATATATTCTTGATATGGCGTGTGAACATGCAAAAATATTATGAGTATTGCACAGACCATTTTCAATGAATCAAAATTATATAGTCTTCTCATTTGATTTTCTTATTATTCTATTAACTTTCTCATTTATAAATTGACGCTCTTTTCTGTTACACCCGACAAAATATATCACCGTGAAAGTACAAATAACAGAAACCACGCATATAATGATAAAATTTAGAAACGTCTCACTAAGATAATACGATGACATGCAAGGAATAACGGCAGACAAAACTGTAACTGCCAGGACATTCAAATATACTTTACTGAGATACTCACGTACAGAAAGTCCTATCATTCCCCTTAACATATATAATCTTGCTGCTAAACAACATTGAGATATACAGACGGCTACAATCAATACTGTTTCCGGTATAAAACCATTTCGTAATAAGATATATGAGATCGGTAAGTTCAACATCTGCAGTCCTCCGACCACAATCTGGTAGTTCCTGATATTTCCTGTGGCAAGCATGGCTGTTACCAATGGATTTGATATTGATTCCGACATTGCAAAAATCAGCACAAGCTGTACGAATAGAGTTGTATGTTCAGGAACCGTTTTCAGCCATAACATAAGAATGTAATGCACATTGATTATTACAGGCAATGACAACAACAGTAATATGTAAAAAGAAAGTCTTGCACCTTGATTTATCAGCGTCATCATATATCCCTTGTCGCCTGCCGCATACGATTTGGTTATCTGGGGGTTTAAGGCAGTCATAAAATTAGTTACAAAACCACTGACAGCATTATTCACTTGAAAAGCAATTCCCCGTGCCGCATTGACTGCCGGACCACAAAATAAATTGATAACTACATTACCGCCTTGATCACGTAAAACAGCAGAAGTCGCACCGATAAAATTCCATCCGGCAAAGCCAAACATCCGTTTAAGTAAGTCTTTGTCAAAAATGAAATGATACGTGCATTCCTCAAAATGCCGTTTGCAATAAATTCCGTATGCAAAACGGACTATTAAAGCTACAGCACACATCAGGATAGCATAGAATATTAGCCTATCCATAGGTGAAACCACAATAAGAAAAGCAATAGCCAATTTCCCCATGGCTTCTAAGATACTGATATAAGCAAAGGCTGACATCCGTTCATGTGCAATAATACTTGCGTTATAAGGTACGCTAATCAGATTGATGGCAAATGTCAGAATGGAAAACTGGAACACCCAATTAGCTGCTATTATCCTCGTATCCGGTATGCTCATTTTTGCATTCAAAAACCAAACTCCAATTGCTTCTGCCAATATGATAATCAAAATAGCCAAACCTATCTGAATTGTGACAGCAGAAGAGAATATTCTTTTCAGATTATCCCGATTACCTGTACCTAATTCGTAGGTGATAAATCGGGTAATGGCAGAAGAAAGCGAACCGGACAACATGGAGAACATCGCCACTACACCACCTACCACATTGTATATACCGAAATCTTCTACTCCCAAAGCATTCAGCACCACACGAGAGGTGTACAGATTGACTGCCATCAGGAAGAGCATACGGAAGTATAGCAACAGTGTATTCTTGATTATGCGCTTGTTATTCGTAGAAGAATTTACCATCAAAAATTCAAAATTGTATGTCTAACTTAATGCTTTTTATATTTGTACAATTTGTATTTAATCTTACTCCAATTCCTGATAATAAATCATTATATTATACTTCCTTCAATCTCTTCTAAAAATATCCCGTGTATAAACTTTCTCCTTTACATCATCCAAACAAGCATCATAACGGTTCGCTATTATCGCATGGCTTTGCTCTTTGAAAGCATCGAGGTTGTTGACCACTTTACTGCCGAAGAATGTGCTTCCGTCTTCCAGTGTCGGTTCGTAAATGATGACTTCCGCTCCTTTTGCCTTTACACGTTTCATTACGCCTTGGATGGATGACTGACGGAAATTGTCTGAGTTTGATTTCATCGTAAGACGGTAAACACCGATAACACATTTCTTCTCATCAGAAGGATTGAAATCCCCACGGTTGTAATAATCGTAGTAACCTGCCTTGTGAAGTACCCGGTCGGCAATGAAATCCTTTCTTGTCCTGTTGCTCTCTACAATTGCCTGGATAAGGTTCTCTGGCACATCCGCATAGTTGGCCAACAACTGTTTGGTGTCCTTCGGCAGACAGTAGCCTCCATATCCGAAGCTCGGATTATTATAATGTGTACCGATACGTGGATCAAGACATACACCGTTTATTATAGCCTGTGTGTCAAGTCCTTTCATCTCAGCGTATGTATCAAGCTCGTTGAAGTAAGATACACGCAAAGCAAGATACGTATTGGCAAAGAGTTTCACAGCCTCTGCTTCTGTCGTTCCCATAAACAGAGTGTCTATATTCTCCTTTATAGCTCCTTCCTGCAACAATTCAGCGAACTCATGGGCTGCCTTATCCAGACGCTCATCTCCTTCTGGACGGCCTACAATGATACGGCTCGGATACAGGTTGTCATAAAGGGCCTTGCTCTCACGGAGGAACTCGGGAGAGAATATTATATTGTCTGAGCCGGTCTTCTTACGGATCATCTCGGTATATCCAACAGGTATTGTACTCTTGATGACCATGATTGCCTTCGGGTTGACACTCATTACTAAATCAATAACCTCCTCAACATGACTTGTGTCAAAATAGTTCTTTACGGGATCATAGTTGGTCGGGGCGGCTATTACCACGAAGTCGGCATCCTTGTATGCCGCCGCTCCGTCAAGGGTGGCTGTCAGATTAAGATCCTTTTCCACCAGGTATTTCTCGATATAGTCGTCCTGTATCGGGGATTTGCGTTGGTTTATCAAGTCTACTTTTTCAGGTATGACGTCAACCGCCGTTACCTGGTGGTGCTGGCTTAGGAGTGTTGCTATACTTAGTCCTACATAACCTGTTCCGGCTA
>OHQR01000968.1_pt1 | contig 16707 bp, 21 predicted proteins | sample 1578191 | NCBI WGS metagenome assembly OHQR01 (sample SAMEA3879577, study PRJEB24766) | human gut metagenome | biome: human-associated habitat; feature: feces | place: USA | collected 1985/1987 | reverse complement strand
TGCCGATTCTATGTTTAATTTTAATTTATCGGTAAAAATTTACCGAAGTATTGATTTTATAAATAACAACAAAATGGTTTTGCTCCCAATAAGCAATACATGGAAACGTTGCTTTTTCAATTAAAGTTTCAATAGAAATGCATCCTCCCATAGTCTTAAAACCAAAAGATTCTGCTGCCATCGATATACTCCGCAAAGAAACCCCATGTTTACTCATATACGTAACATTAGATATTTCTTTTACCTCAATCCGCTTTCCATAAAAATCCATTATCATAGCCAGACATGACGGGCCACACCCCATCATGTCTAACTGATAAATCAATCGAAATTTTCTGCGTTTTCCCCAAAGCATAACTATAGTCTTTCTTTCTCCTCCGTAATAATACTTCCACTACTCTGCACAGACTTCATTTTTCCAAACTTAAATTGTAAAGTAACATATACATATCTAGAGTCTGCATCAGTATTCATGTGGGTAATCGAATTAGAAAGTCTATTAACCCACGTATTACTATCATATGTTTTAAACAAGTCCATACCTCCTACTGTGAGACGCAACCGATTGTTTAGGAAACTCTGTCCTAACTCAGCAGAGACATAACCTGCATCACGCATTTCTGTAGTAGTCACTCGCATATTCCAATATTTTATACCTTTAAGGTATAGAGAAGCGCCTTTCCATAAATCCAAATCTAGAACAATACGCCCCTGAAACATAGGTGTATTGCAAAAACGTGAATAAACTTCTCCATCATATTTTATATCATAAAAACGAGTCAGAAACGTAAAATTGCTTTTAAACCAGTTCCGCTGGAAGGAATATACAGCCATCAAGTCAAGTTCTTTCATATGAGGGATATTCACATCTTTATACCAGATTTTATTGTCTTCTGTCAATTCGCTTATTCCTACAAACGGGTTATTTAAGTGTTTGAAGTAAGCGATAAAAACAAAATTAGAATGGCTGAACTGAAAACTAATATTATCTGATATTTGTGACCGAAGCAAAGGATTTCCGGCAATATATGATACTGGATCCATATATCTCTGATTCGGATTTAACTGACTGAATGTGGGACGCTTAATTTTTCTGTTGTATGAAAGAGACAATGAAAGCTTATTCTTCCTATAAATAGCACTTAACGATGGAAACAAATTGAAAAAATCTGCTTCTACCGGTTCTGAATATGCCGAATTTCTATAATTGACGGTATTAAACTCTGCACGTAAAGCCGTTGAAAGTGAGAAATCTGCAAAAGATTTAGATAGTCCTGCATACAAGGCATACGTATTATCATTTAACTTGCTTGAACTGGCATCAATCTCATTTGTAAGATAATATCCATTATCACTTATGGCTGATACCTTTCCTCCGGCACTGATTCCCCAACCCTTCAATGATGCGAAATAGTCCACGGCTCCACCAAAAATCTCATATTTATCGTTAAAATCCTGTAAGTTGGTATTAATCTGTCCATCATTATACATTTCCTTTGCTTCCTGCATATTTTTAGTATTCATTCGATAATAATCTGCAGAAATCCGCAATGAATGCTCTCCTGTTTTGTAAGTATAAAACAATGATGGATTATGTGATGTACGTTTTATCTCATCCGACAATCGGGTATCTGCTGCTTTCTTCTCACCCAAAACGTCCTCTGTAAATTGCTGGATTTGGCGACTGTCATTATAAGAATGCTCCATACGATAAATGGCCTCCAATTTATTTCTATCGTTTATGTTCCATTGCATAGTGGGAGCTACAACTACATTATTTGTCGGTCCTTGCAGAGAGCCTGTACGTTCTGCAGAGACAATGTCTTCACCTCTCCAGACCGATTTACTTTCAGTATCATACTGTTCAAAGTTGGAATGGTTATATTGCATATCAATACTATATGATACTTTTCCACTTTTGGCATCAACTACTGCCTGCAAATAGTTACTGGCTTTTCTCCCATATTCAAATTGGTTATAAAAACTACCTGAATAATATTCTTGATTTTTATCATTCGTTTCGATACGTACCACTGCATCATAAGAAGTATCATACTCCGGCCCGGGACTATAATCCACATATATTGTCTTTATGTTCTTAGGGTTCAACCGTTGTAACTCATCAGGACTGTGCAATTGCCGTCCGTTAAGCACAAACAAAGGATTCTGTTTCCCTATCACTTCTATTTTTCCGCGAGGAGCGACAGAAATTCCCGGAATACGACTGATTACATCGGCAAAACGCCCCAAATCCGACAAATAGCTGTTCTTTATATCTACACTATATCCTGTAGGCGAAATTTCAATCCGCTTCCTTACTCCAGTTACCACTACTTCATCCAAAGTCAAATCTGCTGACAAACACACATTTCCCAAATCTACTATATTATTTTTCATCCGGTCTTCTAGCTGTTTCTTGCCAAAATCAACAGGACTATATCCTAAACTTGATATGCGAAAAGATTCTATACTATCTAGCTCCAGCGAAAATAAGAACTGTTTTTCCATGCATACACTTCCTTTATAAATAGAGGAGTCTGCACGAAGAGCCAGTACATTATAAATGTCTGTAGTTCCTCCTGACAAGGACACATTTCCTCGAATTTCAATATCCTGTCCCTGCATTTTGATACATGATAACCAACAAAATACAAGCAAAACAGACATTTTAACAAATTCATATAAACACGAGACAGGTAATTTCATATTGTTCAAACCATAAAGTTAATTATTTCTGATTCATTTAAAGGGCATTGATCCGTTGTTTTATAATCATCCCCGAATCTGTATCGACTACACCCACCGTTACAAATAGGTAACAGTTTACATTCCAAACACCTTTCATCAGAAAATTTATCTGTACCAATAATATATTTACAAAAAAGTGACAAGTTAGTCACTCCTTTATATAAATCTCCAACAGTTCGGTCTTTTTGACCAACATCTACCCAACATTTATATAACAAACCATTGGGGTCAACAATCCAACTATTCACATAATGAGCCGTACACAATCCACACTTCAAGTTCAAGTCAGCATCTTTATATTTAAGCCCAAGTTTCTCATAAACTTTAGATAAGAAAACCGTCTTTTCAATAGAATTAAAACAAGCCACAGAACAATTTTCATTTTCTGCACAAAAGCCGGATATAAATAAATATTTTTCCCTCTCCAATGATTATTTAATTCTTGATAAAACAAAAAGAATTGTTCAGCATTATTCTTATGTACATTCATTCTGATACGAAGCTGTGTATTGGGTAACTCTACAGATAAACGGTCTATATTCTCAATGATTTTATCATATGTTTTTTCTCCAGATTTACTTATTCTACTTTCATTGTGAGTTGTACGGTCACCATCAACTGTGATTTGAATTCCATTTAACGGATATTTTTTGAATAAAGAAATAAATGTATCACTGATAGCATATCCATTAGTTACCATAGAATGCTGAACTAGTGGAATTTTAATTTTCCCATGAATAAGGCGTAAAATTCTTTCTATAGCCGATAAAGCCATTGTTGGCTCTCCTCCATGCCAACATATTTCCAATTCTTTATAATCATTTTGACGCTGTGATATAAAATCGATCAATAAATCTTGAATAGCTTCTTTCATTATATTATGAGGGAGATTCTTTTCGTAACAATAAGGACATTTAAAATTACAAAACAAAGTGGGGGCAATTACAAATGACAATCGTTGAGACTGGAAAGATGCTTTCAATTTTCTATATCTTAAAATATTGATAATATCTTTATCATAAACCTCATCTGCAATATATCTATTATCTTGTAAATAAGTAAAGAAGTCATCTTCTTTTTCGCAAACATAAAATAAATCCTTTCCTTTTTGTTGAATACAGTGGACAATCTCTTCTGAGATAGTAATCAATCCACCATTTATGCTATTATATAAATAATGTTTTTGCCCTTTTCTTAGTAACGATACAAATTGGGAGAGTCTTAGATGTTTTATCATAATATCAAAATAGATTAAAAGCCACCGTCATTACTCTAAGAACGAACGGTGGTAAGGTACAAGTTTGTTTAATTTAAAAGACGCACTTCATCTTGGTAAGTAAACATGGAAAAATGACTTGTGATAGTTTATTTTGAATACTCCGCTGATTCTTAATGGGTTATCATATTGTACTTTACCAAGTTATTTTTTCATCATTACTAAAGATTAAATAATGCCAGTAGGATCACACTCTACAGTTTTTCCTGTCCTACATTCAGCACCACCTAAAAGGTCTTCCAATAACTCTTCATTTAATCGGTCTTCCGGTCTAATGATTTCTTCAAAATTGTTAGCATTTTCCATATAACATATTTTATATTTTACAATTGCAATATAACAATTCTATTTGTACAAACCAATAATATGTTGTTAAAAAATTACAATACTTTATTAAATTTATAGCTAATCCGTTAAGAATAAGCGAGTTAATTAACAAAGTTTAGCAAATAAATAGATTAAGTGGCTGATTGTCATTACTTTATTAAAACTTTATCACACATTAAAGCAATGAGCAAAACAGCACTTGATCCATATGAGGAAATCGTAACCGATGCTTTGAAAAGTTGTTCGGCGAAGTTATGTAAAAGTTTTAAAACAGCATTCATCCAGCTCATGATTTTGTATAGGGTACTGCCAAGAAAGATTAATTTCACCCAAACGGGGACGGGCGCGTATCAAAGGCGAGAAGATTGATTTTGATAATCTGGATCTTCAGCGTTGCGAGATTCTCGATATTGAAGAAGGAAAGGCCTACTCAATCAAGGCCTATTTGAAGGCAATGAAACGCGACATCAAAATCGTGGTTCATTATCCGGAATCAGGAGGACATAAAATCTATTTCTCCACCGACCTTGACATGTCGGCCAAAGACATCATCGAATACTACCGTACACGATTCCAGATTGAGTTTTGCTTTCGGGATTCCAAGCAGTTTACCGGACTCAATGATTGCCAGGCAAGAGACTTGAAGAAACTCGACTTCGCTTTCAACGCTTCACTGGCCTCGGTAAACATCGCGAAGGTCATTCGGCAACGATACTATCCGTCGCTTTCCATCGGACTGCTAAAGGCCTGTCTAAGTAATATTTATATACTCAAAAGAATTTTTAGCAAGTCCGGTCTGAGACCGAACAGAACTTTTAATACTAAACTTATCAAAGAACTTTTTGGCATAGTGACAAAAGCCGTTTAGCCGATATGTGGAATTTTTAACGGACTATTAATATATAATGTTATGATGTATCCCGTACTTTTGTTTAACTTTGCAGTATATCCGTTAAAGGCAGCCTTACAGATATTCAATATATTGATTGAGTGTTACTAATATTTCCATATTCAACTTATATCTTGACAATATAAAATTGCTGAAAATCAGATATTTGATTAATTTTTATGCCAATTCTTGTTAATTTAATCCGCTGGTTTTTAAATGTTTAACCAATTATTTACTGAAGTGCTATGGCTTATAGGCAGATAGAAAATTCTGATATCGGAATGTTTCAGATTGTAGAATCGTTTCTGAAGGGAAAACATGCGGAGACAGATAACGAAGATGCTATTTTTATCAATCCGGCTTTTGCGGCTGTCATTGACGGGGCTACTTCCAAATCCGATTTCCGGAAGGATGGAATGACTACCGGACAATGGGCTGTACAGTGTGTGATGGAAGCACTGCAGGTATTGCCGGCAGACGCAACGTGTGCGGAGGCCGTTGCCGCAGTGACAGAACGTATCCATACTTTTTACGAGACGAACCAGTTGTTGGAACAGGTTATCTCAATTCCTGCATGCCGGTGTACGGCCAGTGCCGTTATCTACAGTGTTTGTCGGAAAGAAGTCTGGCAAGTAGGGGACTGCCGTTGCCTGACTCATTCATTTTATTCAGCGAATGAAAAGGAAGTGGACCGTGTCATGGCCGAAGCGCGGGTTGCCTGTAACGAAGCGGCATTGGCATCCGGTATGACCATCGATGAACTGGCTGCCTGCGATCCTGGTAGGGCTTTCATTCTTCCTTTTCTGAAACAGCAGGCCTGGTTGCAGAACCGGACGGATGCTCGTTATGCCTATGCAGTATTCGATGGTTTTCAGGTTCCCATGCAACAGGTAAAATGCTTTTCCGTTGCAGATGAGACAGAAATCGTCTTGGCATCCGACGGGTATCCGAAACTGTTCTTTACGTTGGATGAAACAGAGGCTTATCTTCGGCGGATGCTGGCCGGAGACCCTTTGTGCATGCATCGGAATGTAGGGACGAAGGGCGTTCGTCCAGGTAACTGTTCCTACGACGACCGGGCATATTTACGGTTGCGTATCGGATGAAATTTCTATTCGGGAAAATTCAGTCGGTTTCCCGATTAAATCATTACTTTTGTACGATTGAACGATTCATTAAACACAACAATAGAACGATATGGAAAACTATGATTTTGATAAAGTGATAGACCGCACCGGAACCCATGCTGTAAAGCTGGAAGCCCTGAAACGGCTTTACGGGCGGACTGACCTGCTACCGTTGTGGGTAGCCGATATGGATTTTGAGACGCCTTCTTTTATTACGGAAGCTTTACGTCAGCGATTGGAACATTCTTTGTTCGGATATACGGAGATGCCTGATGATTATTGGCCTGTTGTTGCGGACTGGATTGAATCACACCACAACTGGAAAGTGGAACAGGAATGGCTGACTTATATTCCGGGTATTGTAAAAGGTATTGGTATGGTGGTCAATTTCTTCGTAAAAGAAGATGAAAAAGTGATTATCCAACCTCCTGTGTATCATCCGTTCCGGCTGACTCCGCAAGGAAACGGCCGGCAGGTAGTATATAATCCGTTGCGCGAAGAAGCCGATGGAACTTATTCGATGGATTTTGATAACCTGGAAGCTGTGACCGATGAAAAATGCCGTGTGCTGTTGCTGTCTAACCCGCATAACCCCGGAGGAATTGTGTGGAACCGTGAAACCTTGGTACGTCTGGCAGATTTCTGCTACAAACATCATATATTGGTGGTTTCCGATGAAATCCATTGCGATATGGCCTTGTGGGGAAATAAGCATATTCCGTTTGCTTCGGTATCTGCTGAGGCGGCTGCGTGTAGCATAACTTTCGGAGCTCCTTCCAAAACATTCAATATTGCCGGTGTTGTAAGTTCATATGCCATTGTTCCGAATGAAGAAATCCGTCGTCCTTTCTATCGTTGGTTGGAAGCGAACGAACTGAATGAGCCGACTCTTTTTGCGCCGATAGCTACGTTGGCTGCTTTTTCGCAGGGGGAAGCGTGGCGACAGGAAATGTTGCATTACATCGAGGGCAATATCCGGTTGGTGATGGAGTTCTGTATGGTTCATGTTCCACAAATCAAACCTTTGTGTCCGCAGGCTTCTTTCCTGGTATGGTTAGACTGTCGGAAATTAGGGTTGAATCATGAACAGTTGGTAAATCTTTTTGTAGATCGGGCTCACTTGGCTTTGAACGATGGAGAAATGTTTGGACCAGGTGGAGAAGGGTTTATGCGGATGAATGTCGCTTCGCCACGTTCGGTTATCCGGCAGGCTTTGGAACAGCTGTCCGAAGCTGTCCGTACTCTGCAGGTATAAATCTTGTTTTTGAATCTTTATATAGGAAATAACATAACAATTGGAAACCAAAGACTATGAAGAAATCTATTGTATATATGGCCTTGGCATCTGCTGGTTTATGGATGTCATGCAGCACAACAGAAAAAGTGACAGAAAAGGATTTGACCGGAAATTGGATAGAAGTGATGCCTGTCAATCAGCATATTGTACAGGGAGTCAGTCTGTATGAAAAAGGTGAGGCGTCTTCTATCGGGATGGCTACGCTGCAATATCAGCACTGGGGGCTGACAGGAGATTCACGGCTAGTGCTGGAAGGGAAAAGTATCGGCAACGGACAGACCATTGAATTTGCAGATACTTTGGATATTGTTTCCTTCAGTGGAGATACACTGACATTGGGAAAGGGTGATATGTATCGCATTCAGTATGTACGTCGACAGGATGATAAAGGATTGATTGGAGGCAGCGATGTTGCCATGGGGTATACTTGGTCGGAAATGCTTCAGAAGAAAATCCGTGTATTTGAAGAAGGTAGTCGTGTGCATTCCGTAGTCAACCCGCAGTCTTCCTCTGCAGGTTATCTGGTGTTTAATGCTGATTCTACCCAACTGGAGTTTTTCGATCCGGAAACGGATGTCGTACTTGACCGCAGAATGCGTCCGGATGGTACGCCGGTATGGAATGTAGAAGATGATGATACTTATCTGGTGGAAAAATCCGAATCGGAATGGCTGGTTTCCAGACGGGGGCAGTTACTGTATGCTACCAGCGGGATAGAAGACTTGGTAAAGGCTGTCTTTGTGACCGATGACGGAGAGGACATTGAGGTGGCTTTCTTTGGAAAGGCCGGTGTGGCGCAGATGAGCCGGAAAGGAATCTATAGCCTGTTGTATCAGTATCGTACAGCCTCCGGATATGGTTATAAGAATCCGGTGTTCGATCTTCGTGGGAAAGGACAGGAGGCTGTTCTGACTACGTTGGCGGATGGAAGTCATATTTCGCTGAAAGAAAAATAGACATGTTGTAATCATGAAAAGACTATGTTGGATTTTCATTAAAATGAATGGATGATGAAGTATCTGGCTTTATTTGTAGTGGCGGGCCTTTGTGCCTGCGGAGGAAACGGGAAGACAGAAACAACAGTGGAAACTGTTCAGAAGGCAGTGACTGATGTCCCTTCCCGTGAGGCGTACGAAGGATTTGAGTGGGAACGGGTGACAGGAGCCGGGTTGAGTTTCTGGTCACAGCGGAATCCGGAAATCAGAGTGATGGCGGATGCCTCTCTTCCAGGGGCTGTTGTGGTCCGTAACGGAGATGCGGTTCCCCATAAAGTGATGCAGGTATTTCCGCTGAAGAATCGTTCCATAGAGGATGTGATTCCTTTGCTGCGGATGCAGGATGGTTGGAACGACAGTCAGACCTGTCAGTTTAAGGAGGTGGAATCTGGTCGTGAAGGTTTCAAGCGGTATTTGCTGGTACCTGCAGGCTCTTATGCAACTGAGGTGGAGAAGCAGATGAAAGAAGAGCCTGTACCTGCTACCTGTAGTGGTTGGGGGGTAGGCAATAGTGGCATGCGATATTTCGAAGTGCAGCTTTCCTGTCCCGACCGGGCTGTATTTGTGGAAATAGGTCAGGATGCTCCCTTATTCGATGAAAACAGCATCTGTCTGACAGGAGCTGATGTAAAATCGGATTCAACACAGGTGTTGTATGTCCAGTCGGGTGAAGTCCGTATCGGTCATGAGGTCCGGTCTTTCCGTCCGGATAATGACGGTCGGGAGTTCTGGCTGGTTGATAAGACAGGAACTTTAACAACTGTCTATGACCGGAAAACGGGTGGTCAAAAGAACGGAAAGTCGCTTCGGATGACGTTAAAACTGGAGTATAATGGAAAATGGAATGATGGTTTTGCCGCAGAATATGATGGTGTTTACTTCGTACGTGAAGTGATTGAGTAAATATTATATGGAATTCCAGATGGAATAACCGTTTTTATCTGTTATTTGTAGAATTGAGCTGAGCCGATCCGGTTTGGCTCAATTTTGAGGTAAGATAAAAAGAAACCGCCGATAATTGAATCTTATCAGCGGTTTTCTATTAAACTTTTTGGTGATCCGCTTGGGTCTTGAACCATGCGGTTCACAAGTCTTAAAATCAATATTTTAGCGTACCTCAATCTTTAAGGGGGTACGAATTGGACACTTTTTTGAAAGAACTATTGGCTTCCCTTGTCGGGATGGTGTCTGCCTTTATCTTGGGTTCAAAGATACGACTTTATTTTGAGATACGCAAATCACTGAAAATAAATCCCCTTTGGTTAGTGCAAGGTGCAAGCTATATATAGATATATACTTGCACCTTGCACTAAGAGTTTAATATTTATTTTTCTGCCTATTTTCCATTATTCTATCAAAATTCTCTTGTCCCTATTGCTTTAATTGCTCCAAATGAGGAATTAGAGTTTTACCGAATTCTGATACATAATATTCTACTTTGGGTGGTACAGATGGGTATATTTTCCTATTTACTAATCCGTCTGTTACCAGTGAACGTAAAACGGAAGAAAGCATTTTTTCCGAAATGGAAGGAATCGTTTTATATAATTCATTGAAACGCACTACCCCTGCTTCATGTAACTTCAATAAAACCACTAAAGCCCACTTATCACCCAGCCATTCCAATATTGGAGATGCTGAACAAAAATCATAATCCAATTTTTTTCTCATTTTTTTCATCTTTAATGTTACTGATATTGAGAAACACTAACCTAAACGTAAGTGGCTGACAGATAGTATAGTTCTTCTTTTTTCAAAAGCAACATCCTAACTTTGCAATGCAAAAGTATAGAAAATAACCGATTTTTAAATGCTTAATTATAATATATATGGAACTATTACATTTTACAGGTCAGGTTTGGAGACCTCCTTATGAGGCAAGTTCTCAACTCTTACAGGTAACAGCCGGATGTACGCATAATAAATGCAAATTTTGCAGTTTATATCATGGTACAAAATTCCGTCTATCACCTATAACCGAGGTCGAAGAGGATTTGAAGGTAATACAGCAGTATCAACCAAGGGCAAGACGTGTCTTTTTAACCGGAGCCAATCCTTTTGCATTAAGCTATAATAGGCTATTGGATTTAGGACTTTTGATTAGAAAGTATCTCAGATATTGCGAAAGCATCGGTATGTTCGCAAGAATTTCAGATATAAAACCTAAAACAGTGGAAGAATTAAGAAATTTGCGTCATTTAGGTTTCGACAGTATCAGCATTGGTACAGAATCTGGAGATGACGAAACACTCGCAAGAATGGATAAGGGTTATACAGCCAATGATATTCTCGAACAATGCAAAAAATTGGAAGAAGCCAATATCAGGTACAACTTTGTGTATCTGACAGGTCTTGCAGGCAAAAATAAGGGGCGACAAAACGCTATCAATACAGCTACGGTGTTTAACCAGCTCCATCCGTTCACTATCAACTTCGTGTCATTAACTGTATTTCCCGAATCAAAACTATATCAGGAAATACAAAATGGTAAATATGTGGAAGCAACAGAGCATGAGAGATTGTTGGAACTAAAGACATTTATCTCAAACTTGAATATAGAAACAACATTATTAGGTAATACCGTATCAAATACCATCCCGTTTGTAGGGATGATACCAAATGATAAGGTGAGAATACTTAACGAGTTGGATTTGGCAATAAGACAAATTAGTGAACACGAATTAAAACAATACAGGGATAGTATTAAGTCCTTGTAAGAGAACCTATGATTATGAAAAAGAAACTGGCTAATATCTTGTCGGAAATAGATTTAGAGATAGATGAAATCGACCTTTACGGCTATGATATTATTCCAGTTTCTCTTGCTATGGTACATCGTTTACAGGGTATTTTATCCGATTTACGAAACGATTTGCAAACCTATGTATTCCCGTCAAAAGAGGAAGAAATATATTTCTTCAAAAACCAAAAACCGGAATTGTTAGGACGGTTATTATATTTTTATAAAATATACCGCATTGAAGTACAATGTCCTACTGGAAGTAACGATGTGATTAGACTGTATTTAAATAAGGAGTTGGATAGCCTGACATATTTCTTTAATCGCAATTTAGATTTTTATCAGTATTACCGTTCACATTCTACGGTACATGACGAACTTTATTTCCTACGTGGAAAAGTGGATTTTCGATTATGTACAGACAGCGCACAATTTGATAAAGACCCAAACTTTTCAACCGGATATGATTATAAAGTCGCAAAAATACTTGCCAATGAAATGCTACGCATTTATCTGAACAAGAAATTGCAAAAACTTGAATGCGACAGTTACATAGAGGAAAAACAAACCATTGTTACAAAGATTCCTATTCGTTTTACAGGGAAAAAGAATGCCTTGATAGAATTGGGCTATGCGCTTGTTTCTTCCGGCGATATAAATCACGGCAACATAGAGATTAAGGAGTTTATGGAATACCTCAGTACCATATTCAATATAGATTTAGGCGGCTATTATGATGCTTATATTGCCATGAAAGAGCGTAAAGACCAAACTGCATATCTCAAAAAACTGGAAGAATGTCTTGCCAAGCGAATGGACGAAAAATAAAATAGTTATCGCCTTTATGATAATAGCCTTAGATATTGTACTTTTGCACAATGATTCAAGAGGACTTCAAATTTTACAAGCCCTGCAAGGAGTTACAACCTTACGTCAGGTATTATTGGGTATTCAAAAGCAATCAACCGTTGAATACTCTTACTTTTCCTATTGGCTGTCCTCAAATCATTTTCCATAAACAAATGCCTCTTTATATCCCGGAATTGAAAACCGTTCAATCGGAATTTACCATTAGCGGTCAGGTAAACTATCCTTCCCATTTATATGCGGATGGAAATGTGGAAATGATTGTGGTTGTGTTCCAGCCATACGTCCTGAAAACTTTCTTGAACTTGCCCATATCCTTATTGCACAATCAGGAGGTTTCCGGTTATGACCTTGAAAGCAAGTATCTGAAACAACTGGCTACACAAATCTTTGATTGTGAAAATACAAATTTATGTATCAGCCTAATAGAGCAATGGCTGTTATCACAAATCGCAGATGTATTGACTTCAAAAACGGCATACAACATCAAAAGAATAACCGCTGCTATCAAACAACTATTCGCAATTTCAGCAACTCCTGTCACAGAACTGGCTTCCATTGCCTGTTTAGGCAAGAAACAGTTTGAACGCCTGTTTAATGAATTGGTAGGTGCGAATCCCAAAGAATACGCAAGGATAGTCCGTTTCCAGAAATCATTGAAATTGTTGCAGCATTGCTCGGAAGATGCAAATCAGGCTCAATTGGCATACCAATGCGGCTATGCTGACCAGTCGCATTTTATCAGGGAGTTTAAACAATTCAGCGGCTATACGCCTTTGTCTTTGTTGAATGTATGCAAACCCTATTCCGATTTATTCAACAACCCTACATAATGTCCCTTTTATTCTATCCATAGTTTAATGATGAGCTTATCTTTGCGCTTATTTAACTTAAATGAACGATAGAATGAAAGAAGTAAATCCAAAAGAAACGACCCGTGCCTACGCATTTGAAATGTGGATGAATGCGCCCATGCCTATGCTTACCTTTTTCAAGACGTTAGATGTAACACGTCTTGTACGTATCAGCAAACGGACAGGGTTAAAATTCAATATGCTGATGTGCTGGTGTGTCGGAAAGGCGGCAAGCAATACCAAAGAGTTCTATATGCTGCCTGTCGGCGGGAAGCTGATGCAATATGACAACCTTGCCGTCTGCACCATTGTAGCCAATCGGGAGGGTGAAGTCAGTTCCTGCGATATTCCTTTCTCGGATAATTTGCAGCAGTTCAATGCCGATTATTTAAGATTGACGAAACAAGTTGCCGAAAACTGCCAGAACCATGACCTGACAGATAGCATGGTCATCGGTACGTCTGCCCTTGCACAATACGAGATAGACGGGGCGGTAGGCATGTATAGCGGCGTGTTCAATAATCCGTTTCTGATTTGGGGCAAATACAAACGGCATTGGTGGAAACGGACATTGACTGTTTCCTTTCAGTTCCACCATACACAGATGGATGGCGCACATGCTTCCCGCTTTTTGGAAAATCTGCAAAAAGAAATTGGAAAGTTGGAGGTATAATCAAGAACAAATGCTATCTTTGCGGAACTAACAGAAAAAATAGAATTGTTCAACCCGTATGAAATGGCAAGTGTGCATATAGCTGCGCTTAACGGATAGCATTTCAGTCATAGCTATTCAGCAACGGACAGGCTTATAACGGTTTGTCCTTTCTTGTTTTGCCATTATTCCAAATTCATAATCATGCGATGTGTCATGCCGCCTTGTGCAGTAGGACTTGTTGCATCATATTAAGTTGAACAATGAACTATACATATAAGAATATTTGGCTCATCAACTTTCCCGTAATGATGAGCATCCTTATCGAGCAACTGATCAATATCACCGATGCCATTTTCTTGGGGCATGTGGGAGAAATAGAATTGGGCGCATCCGCCCTTGCCGGGATTTGGTATCTGGCTATCTATATGCTCGGCTTCGGTTTCAGTTTGGGCTTGCAAGTCGTCATCGCACGGCGCAACGGCGAACGGCATTATTCCGAAACAGGAAAGTAAGTATCCAAAACTGGCGTCTTGACAAAATCCTCCCATAGAACTATCTTCGCAACATAACTTTAAGACCAAGATTATGTGTAGCGAAAGTGATTTTGAAAAGCTGTGGTTCATGTACAAGACCCAAGGTGAACCCAAAGGAGTATCCATCAACAAATTCTGTGTGATAAACAATGTCCCTTACAAAGCCTTCAACGATTGGTTCCGGAAGACCCAGAAGAGAGTGGTTCCCGTAGTGATAGAAGGGGCGCCCGTACAACCGGTGTCCGATGAACCGGTCAATACCGAAAAGCCGGTCAGCAATCCGGCTGCCACTCCCTGTAAAGGGACTATCCAGGTGACCATAAAGACGCATGAAGGGCTTTGCATACAGAAGAAGGGCTTAGACTATCAGGGGCTGAAGACACTGGTAGAGAAACTGGAGGGCTTATGCTAAGCATCAATGGCCTGCACAACTTCTACTATTTGCCCGAGCTCCACGACATGCGCTGCAAGGCTCAGCGTATAGCGGAAATAATCAGAGGCAGATACCATCGCGACCCGCTCAATGGTGATGTGTACATGTTCATGTCGAAAGACCGCCGCAGGGTACGGATGGTACACTATGAGCGCAACGCCTACTTTCTTCATGAAAAGAGCTTTATTAAAGGTTACAGGTTCATGAAAATAGAATACAATGAAGGCAATGCGGTGTATAGGATTGAATGGTCCGATCTGGTCCATATACTTGAATCGCCCGTTGTGACGACTATAAGAATTGACTGAAAAAAGTGCTGAAAACCAATAAAATATCTCTTGAAAAACTTGTGTATCTCATTGAAAATGAGTAATTTTATACTTGTAAAAAGCAAGAGATATGGACCTGAATGAACTTATAGAAAGCACGCTGCGCAGTCAGCATCTGGAGGAGATGCAGAATCGCCCCAGGGAGGAATACTCCCCGATTAAAGGGATGAGTAGCGAGCAGATAGAGCGTTACGCCTGTTTCCTCTATAAGGAACTTCAGGCAAGGGTCGAACAGTTGGAAAGGATGAATGTCAGGCTGGATGAGATTATGGATGAACTTAAGAAGTCAGGCAAAAAGATAGACAATCTGACAGGACTGCTGGAGAAGGCAAATGACAGAGCCGATAAGGCCTTGCTTGAAAGTAAAATGCATCAAAAGGAAAACATCGAATTGAAAAAGATGAATGCTACCCTCCAACAGCGTCTGAACCTGATGAACAGCATGGCATTCGGTCCGTCCAAGAGCCAGAAAGGCATCGAAAAGAAGAAGCCTGTAAGAGGAAGACATGATGATAAGGACGACTAAAATAAGGATGGCTACCCCGGCAAACCGCGAAGCCAGGAACCGTTTGGCCGATATGGACTGGCTGACTTCTCCGCAGAACCTCCTGAACTGGGCGGACAAGGGGGCGATACAGCTCAACAGGCTGATACCCGCACTGAAGAAGGTCGCACTGTGCGAAGGCGCAAACGTAAATGTGGACGAGACCTGGCTGCGCTACCGTACCGTTGACGTGAAACGTAAGACGTACATGTGGTGTCTGGTCAACAGGAAGGCACGCATCGTGATATTCTTCTACGAGGACACTGAAGACGGGAACGGAAACCCTAAGCATGGAGGCAGAAACAGGAACGTTCTGGTAGATTCTATAGATGGTGCCAGACTTAAATCGTTGCAGAGCGACGGATACAATGTCTATACTTATCTTGACAACGAGCTGATAGATATAGAGCATCTGTGCTGTCTCGCACATGCCAGAGCCAAGTTCAAGTATGCTTACGAACAGGGCTGTAAGTCGGCATACTTCTTCCTGTACATGATAGGCAGACTCTACAGACTGGAAGAGGAATACAGACGACTGAAGCTATCCCCTCAGGAGATATACGAGCGAAGGAACGATGATACGACAACAGAAATCGTGGAATCGATAAGAACCAGGCTCTATGAACTTCTGGCGGACGGGAATGAAGTGAACAGTGATCTTATGCTGAGAGCCCTCAATTATCTGAGAACCTTCTGGAAACAGATTTTCGCTTACAGGAATGACGGTGAATACAGTATAGACAACACGATAGCGGAACGGGCGATAAGGCCCATTGTCCTGCAGCGAAACGGAAGCATGTTCTTCGGAAGCGTTAAAGGAATAAGCAACTCGGCAGTGTTCAATACGTTCATCGAGACATGCAAGCAGCTTGGAATCTCGTTCCGGGATTACTTCTGCCGACTGATGAGAGAAATGAAAAAGGGAAGAACGGATTATGAGAACCTGCTTCCAATGACAATTTACCAATAAAAATCGTTAATTTTGTGGCACAATTTTTTGGCGAGCGCCCTCCAGCGCTCGCCTGAAAGGTGGTACCCCAGAATTGGCTTACTGGAATAACCGTTTTTATCTGTTATTTGTAGAATTGAGCTG
>OHQR01000966.1_pt1 | contig 16717 bp, 15 predicted proteins | sample 1578191 | NCBI WGS metagenome assembly OHQR01 (sample SAMEA3879577, study PRJEB24766) | human gut metagenome | biome: human-associated habitat; feature: feces | place: USA | collected 1985/1987 | reverse complement strand
CGTCGAGCAGCGCGCCGAGCGTCTGCAAATTCTTGCTTGCCTCGCCATGCGGAAACACGAAGCGGGAAACCCGAAAGCCCGCCGCCGCGAGCGACGCGGCAGCAGAGTCCCCGTAGAGCGCGTCAACCGTGTCGTCCGCAACGAGCATCACAGCGCAGGTCGCATGGCGTTCCCGCAGCCCTTCGCCCAGGGACGCAAGCGCGCCGCCGACCGTAACCGTATAAGGCCGCCCGGTTTCAATGCGTACCTTCTTCATGCTTTCCCTTCCCTTTCGTTCAAAAGCTCCTTGCGTTCGCGCCCCCGGCGCAGCAGTTCAAACAGCCCTTCGCGGTCGCCCGTGCGGATCGCATCCGAAAACGCCTGCAAGCGCTCGATGAGGCCGTCGATCTCGGCAACGAGCGGCTCTGCGTTGTTGAGGAAAAGCTCCGTCCACATCGGCTCGTACAGCCGCGCCACGCGCGTCATATCCTGAAAGCTGCCAGCGGAAAAGCCCAGGTGCGAAAGCGAAGCCGGGCTTTGCACATACGCGCTCGAAACCACATGCGCAAGCTGGGAAGTGTAGGCGATCATCCGGTCGTGCTGCGCGCTCGTGCAGATGCACATCCGGCCAAAGCCCAGCTCATAAAACAGCGCCTCGGCGCGCGCAAGCTCCGCCGCGTCCACCGCCTCCGAAGGGGTCAGGATCATTGAGGCGCCGCGGAAAAGTTCCGCATTGGAAGCGTCGTAGCCGAACTTCTCCCGCCCGGCCATGGGGTGCCCGCCGATGAAGTGGAAGCCATGCTCCCGCGCGAGCGGCTCGAGCGCAGCGCAAACGCCGTTCTTCGTGCCGCAGCAATCCACCACGAGCGCGCCTTTTCGGATACTGTCTGCCCGCTCCCGCACCGCGCGGATCGCCGCGCCCGGATACAGCGCAACGAGGATCACATCGCATAAAGCGCACTGCGCATCATCCAGAACGCCGGAGATCGCACCGTCCGAAAGCGCCCTTTCCAGCACGGCCGCATCCGTATCCGCGCCAAGCACCGTGTGCGCCGTGTACGCGGAGAGCGCCTTTGCAAGGGAGCCTCCGATCAGCCCGAGTCCGATCACGCCGACCTTCATCCCCGCCACCTCAACGTGCCAGCGCGCCGCGCACGCGGCTCACCTTGCGTGTGAGCACAGCAAACTCCGCGGGCGTGATGGATTGCGGCCCATCGCAAAGGGCATGCTGTGGATCGTTGTGCACCTCCACCATCACGCCGTCCGCGCCAGCGGCAACCGCTGAGAGCGCCATTGGGCACACAAGCCGCGCGATGCCCGTGGCATGGCTCGGGTCTACGATCACCGGCAGGTGGGAAAGTTCCTTGAGCGCAGGAACGGCCGAGATGTCGAGCGTATTGCGCGTGTATGTTTCAAACGTGCGGATGCCGCGCTCGCAGAGAACCACGTTCTCGTTCCCGCCGGCCATGATGTATTCGGCGCTCATCAGCAGCTCCTGCATGGTGTTCGCGGCGCCGCGCTTAAGCAGGATCGGCTTCCTGCAATGGCCGAGTTCACGCAGGAGCTCGAAGTTCTGTGAGTTGCGTGCGCCCACCTGGATCACGTCTATTTCATCGAAAAATTTCAGCTGCGAAAGATCCATCAGCTCCGTTACGACCGGGAGGCCTGTTTCGCGCTTCGCTGCAAGCAGCAGTCGGATTCCTTCCTCCCGGAGGCCCTGAAATGAGTAGGGCGAGGTGCGGGGCTTGAACGCGCCGCCGCGCAGCATCGTTGCACCGGCCTGCTTCACCTCCCGGGCGATGGAGCAGATCTGTTCCTCCGTTTCGACGGAGCATGGCCCGGCGATGATCTGGAAGTTCCCGCCGCCGATCTTCGTTCCCCCCAGGTCGATCACGCTGTCATCCGGATGGAACTTGCGGTTTGCGTTTTTGAACGGTTCCTGGATGCGCTTCACGTTGTCCACGATGTCGAGCGCCTTGATAAGGTCGATATCCACGCGGGATGTATCCCCGATGAGGCCGAGCAGCGTGCGTTCCTCGCCCTCGCTCACATGCACGTCAAGCCCCATGCCGCGGAACCATTCCACAAGGTTCGCAAGCTCGTCTTTGCCCGGCTTTTTCTTCAGCAGTACGATCATTTCGGTTTCCTCCGTTTTCTTGAAAGGTTCATAAAAAAACTTCGCAGCGATTTCGCTGCGAAGCATTTTACTTCTTCAATGCGTGGCCGCGCATGTGCGCGGATGCCATCGTCTATCCAGCGAAATCACAATTATCCCCGCAGGCAAAGAAGCCCGCGAGGGTAAAGTAATAATATTCGCTTGCGAACAGACGCTTGGTCATGGTTCACTCCTGTTTCTTCAGTTAGTGGCATTATACACCCTTTGCGCCGCCGCTGTAAAGGGAAACCTTTGAAAAAGTTTTGCGCCCGGGGGCCTCCCGGGCGCAGCGCGCCAGCGCGTCAATCGTCAATCGTCGTAATCCTTATCCCATTCGAGAATGGTACCGTTCACGGCGTCGATCTCGTAATCGTATTCATAGCCGCCGGCCTTGAATTCCACCTCGTATTGCTGCCTGCCGTCCTCGCGGTCCAGCTCCACCTTGAGGCCGTTCACCGCGCTTTCGGAAAGCCCGGCGTGCGCAAGGGCGATCTCCTTGGCACGGCTCGTGCCGATGAGATTGCCGCTGGAGTTCGAGCCAGAGTCCTGCGCGCCGCCGCTTACCGGCTTCCGCGCGTCGTCATCCTGCTCGCGCTCATGCTTGAGGATCGCGCCGCTCACGGCGTCGATCTCGTAATCATACTCATAGCCGTTGCAGTAAAAATCCACATCGTAATGCAGTACGCCGTCGTCCCGGTCAAGCTCGACCTTGAGCGCCGTCATATCCGCTTCCTTCACGCCCGCATGCCCAAACGCGATCTGCTTTGCCTTTTCCTCGCCAATCACATCCGTTCCGCTCTGCGTCCCACCAGTGGTGTTGCTGCCTGCGGCATTGCCCGCTGTGTTGTTGCCGCTTACGATGCCCGGTGCCTCATACCAAATGATCTCAGCCGTTTCGGCATCCACATCGTATTCGTATTCCGCCCGCGCAACATCGAATTCCACCTCGTATACCATGCGGCCGTTCTCGCAGTCAAGCTCCACTTCGAGGTTTGTAACGTCCGCCCGCGCAACGCCCGCATGCTGGAGCGCCGCCGCAACGGCCGCTTCCGTTCCGATGTAGGCCTTGTCGCTCGCCTGACCGACGGAGTTGACGTTGGTGAGGTTCACATTTTCCGCGAGCAAGTTCAGCTCGTTGATGGAAAGCCCTGCGAGTTCTTCAAACGTGTGGCGCGCGTTGCCCGCGAGGATCTCCTCAATCAGCGCGGCCTTGCCGACGGTGATGCCGTATTCCTCCGCCTTCGCGGCAAGCGCGTCGTCCGCGCCGCTGACGTTCTGGCTCAGGATTGCGCCGCTGCCGACCGCGCTCTGCGCGAAGATCGCTTCTACCTCCGCGATGAGCTTGCTTTCAAGCGCCTGCGCGTCCGCTCCATCCACGCCCTCCACGGAGATGAGGATGGAGTTTGCGAGCTCGTTGATATAGCCGAGCTTGAGCATCGAGCCGACGATGGCGTTCACCGCCACGTTGAGCTGCGTTCCGACGAGTTCCATGCCTTCAAGCGCCGCCGCGCCGTCCGCGTTGCGCGACTCGGCCGCAAGCACCTTTTCCGCTGCGTCCACGCGCAGTTCCACGCTCGGGTTCACATCGAGGGAGATGATTGCCGCGACATTCGCTGCGGGTACAGGGAGCTGGCCGGCCCCGCGGCCGATCAGCACGCCCACGAGGATCATTGCCGCCGCCGCTGCAATCGCTATGCAAGCGCGCAGCGTTTTGTTCCTGCCTTTGTTCGTATTCGGGTTCTGTTCCATTTGAATTACCGTTCCTTTCTTCTGGCTGCAGGCGCGCAGGATGTTATCCAGCACGTCGGGGGCCGCGTTGGAAACGGCGTTTTCCAGCTTGGTTTCGATCTCGTTGCGTTTCATCTTCCGTCCGCCTCCATCGCTTGTTTGAGTTTTTTGACGGCTCTTGCATATTTGGAAAGCACGGTCGCCAGCGGCAGTTCGAGGAGCGTGGCGCTCTCCCTGTGGCGAAGCCCCGCCACCGCGTGCAGCATGACGACCTGCCGCTCCGCGTCGGAGAGCTGCCGGAGCGCCGCCTGCAGCAGCAGCCGATCCTCCGGGGATACGCCCGGTTTGGAAGAAAGATAGCGCTCCCATTCTTCCTCGGGCAGATCGCTCGTGCGTTTTGCCTCCCGCAGCCGCATCCTAGAAAGGTTCTTGGCAATGGCCATCATCCAGGCCATCGGTTTCCCTTCCGGGCGATAACGCTCCGCCGCCGCGTAAACGCGCAGAAACGTTTCCTGAAGGATGTCCTCCGCGTCGCTTGGCTTGCGTACGAGCGAGAGCGCGAAGCCGTAAACTGCGGCGTGCGTCCGCTCGTAGAGCGTGCCAAGGGCCTCTTTGTCCCCCTGGGCGATGCGTGAAAGCAATGTTTCCAGCTTCCGAATTTCCTCCCGCGTATGTTCGATTGAAGACGTCATCCAAACCAACATATTCGCTTTCCTTTCCGTCACCCTATTAATGCATGGGACGGCCGTTTTATTGCATGGTTCGCAAAAAAAAATTTTTATTCCGGAGTTCCCGGCAACACGATGCCGATCTCTGCATTCGTGAGCCGCCCGATGTATGCGCCTGCGGCCGCGGTCAAAAGGCCCGTTTTATAATAGCCGATGGATACTGTGAGGTCGGAACGCACGGCAAGTTCCGCTTCGCCCGTGTCGCCGTCCATGCCGCTGTTAACATCCACCGCGACGACGAACGCGCCCGCCTCCTTCGCCGCGTTGATCCGCGCGACAGCGGTCCGCGCCATGCCGCGGACCGCGCCGCGAAAGCCCGTGCCAAGGATGCAGTCCACCAGGATGTCATACCTGAGAAGGCTGGTATCTTCGGCAAACGGCAGGATGCGCACGCCGTGTGCCTCCGCCTCTTCCCGGTAAAAACGCCCGTCCTCCGAAAGCTTTTCAGAAACCGCAAACACGTCCACAGGCCGTCCTGCCGAAGCGAGGATGCCTGCGAGCGCGTAGCCATCCCCACCGTTGTTGCCGCCGCCCGCGAGGATCGCCGTGCGCCCATGCCATACAACCTCCCGGAACACGCCTTCCGCCGCGCGGCGCATCAGTTCCCGTCCCGGCGTAAAATGCGCGATGGTGTAAGCGTCCGCCGCGCGCATCTGCGCAACGGAAAGCACTGTCTCTGGTTTTCCGTTTTTGTTGACCTGTACGCTCATTTCCCATTTCCTTTCATTTCTGTCTTCCATTATATCGCACCCCGCGCACGTTCGCAAAAAACTTTACAATTTAGGTAGTGAAATTAAGCCATATTTGTGTAATAATACTCCATGAATCAATATCATTAATGAGGAAATCTGCCTTGTATACTCACCGAAAAGCCCTATTCTCCGCGCGGCGCGCGCTGCTTTTTGCCCTCTGTGCCGCGCTGCTCTGCTCCGGCTGCGTCCCCGTATCCACAGCCATGGAAACGCCCGCGCCCGCCGTGCCGGACGCTTCCGCTGCGCCCGGTGCAACGCCTGCGCCAGAACCGGATTATACCGCGCTCGCTGCGCGTGCAGAAGCCGTGTTCCAAGAGGCGTTTTCCCTAGACCCGTCCGCATTCGCGCTGTCTGAGATGCAGTATATCACAGAACTCATGGCGCAGTACGACGTCTTCCTCGCCATGCAGGACGCCCTGAAAGCCGCCGCGCATTCCGCTTTTGCAGAGGCATACTCCGCCGTTTGCGGGGAATACCCAGCGCTGCCCGCCGGGCGGGTTTCCGTCGCAGCGCCAGGCTGGCAGGAGCTGATGAGCCTCCACCGGGTGCTGGGTGCGCAGCTCGCCCCGACGCTGGCCGAACACTGCGCGGTACACGCCGAGCTTACGCCGGAATGCGTATCGTTCTCCATTTCCTTTGCGCCGCCGGAAGCGTTCGTCGGCGCAAGCGGGGAAGCACACTTCAGCTTCACGACGCTATACGCCTACCTCAACACCATTTATGATGAAACCGGCGCGGAAACGGAATATGTGGACGAGCCCTTGCCGGAGGAATATCTTGCCACGCTCGCCGACCCGCTGCCCGGCCGCCACATTAAGGACGGCTGGTACGGCGCCCGCTCCCAAAACACCCGCAAGCACACCGGCACGGACATCCGTGCCGCGGCGGACGAACCCATCCTCTCCTGCACAAACGGCCAGGTGATCTGCATCGGCACGAGCGCGATTGCAGGGAACTATGTCGTCGTGCTGGACGATCTCGGTTATGAATACCACTATTACCACATGATCCGCGTGACGGACTTCCTCGCAGAAGGCGACCGCGTGGCGGCGGGCGATGTAATCGGCAACGTCGGCAACACGGGCAACAGCGATGCGAACCACCTGCACCTTGCCATCATCACGCCGGAAAAGGCCTACATCAACCCTTATCCCGTGCTGTGCGCGGTGCGGGAACTGCAAAAGGTCTTCTGGTAAGCGCCCTTGCCGGATCCCGGACAAAAGAAAGCCCGCAATGCCGGCAGTTTTCCTTCAGGGTTTGCTGTACTCCCCTTGTGGGAACGTCCAAAAGGCCATCCCGGAATTCCGGGCAGCGACCCAACCAATCCGCGCCCCCGATTTGGGGGCGCTTTGCTGTTTTTGGGCCGTTTTTCCCTTGCGCGCCGCCGCCCGATGCCGTATCATGAAAGCATCAAATCCAGTTGGAGGCAAACGCGATGCGGGTCTTTCACATTGACACGAAGAATACGAGCCTTATCCTTGCGGCGCTGCCAAGCGGCCTGCTTTCCTGCCTGCACTACGGCGCGCGCCTGCGCCCCCGGCGGGACTATTCCGCGCTTCTCGAAAAGAAGGACGTCTGCTACGGCGATATGGTGGCCTATTCCCGGGAAGATGCGGCGCTCGGCCTCGAGGACATATGCCTTGCGTTTTCCACGCCCGGGCGCGGGGATTTCCGCGAGCCCATGGCGAAGATCATCCTGCCGGATGGAAGCAGCACAACGGATTTCACCTTTGTTTCCCATGAGGCGCTCGGAGAAAAGCCGCCGCTTGCCGGGCTGCCGTCCTCCTATTGTGGCGGCTGCAAATGCGAGACCCACCGCTTCACGCTGGAGGACGCGGCCGTGCGCCTGCGTGTGCGGCTCTTCTATACCGCGTTTTACGAAAGCGATGTGATCGCCTGCCATGCGGAATATGAAAACCTGGGCGACGCGCCCGTTACACTCGCGCGGGCGATGAGCGCGCAGATCGACCTGCCGGATGCGGATTTCGACTTCATCACCTTCCCCGGCGCTTGGGCGAACGAGCGCCAGCGACAGGATAAGCCGCTTTCCACCGGCGTATATGTGAACGATTCCAAGCAGGGCGCAAGCTCCTCCCGCGCCAACCCGTTCGTGATGCTCAAGCGCCACGGCACGGACGAGCGCCAGGGCGAGTGCTATGCCTTTAACCTTGTTTACAGCGGCAATCACGCGGAGATCGTGGAGGCGACGCACTTTGGCAAAACCCGTGTGCTCACGGGCGTCAACCCGTTCTCCTTCCGCTGGCTGCTCGCCCCGGGCGAAACCTTCACCGCGCCGGAGGCTGTGATGGCCTTCTCCGCGGAAGGGCTCGGCGGCGTTTCCCGCTGCATGCACCGCTTCGTGCGGCACAACATCGTGCGCGGGGTCTGGAAGGACCGGGAGCGCCCCGTGCTCGTGAATAATTGGGAAGGCACCTGGATGGATTTCGATGAGCGCAAGCTCCTCGCCATTGCGAAAACCGGCGCGGAGCTTGGGGCGGAACTCTTCGTGATGGACGATGGCTGGTTTGGCGCGCGGGACGACGATACTAAGGCCCTTGGGGACTGGGAGGTCAACCCAAAGAAGCTCCCGCACGGGCTCAGCGGCCTGCAAAAGCGCCTCCGCGCGCTGGGACTTGACTTCGGGATCTGGGTGGAGCCGGAGATGGTCAGCGAAAACAGCGATCTCTACCGCGCGCATCCGGATTGGGCCGTGCGGCAGCCCGGCCGCACGCCCTGCCTTGGGCGCAACCAGCTCGTGCTCGACCTCTGCCGGAAAGACGTGCGGGAGTATATCATAGCTTCCATGACGCGCGTGTTTTCCTCCGCCGAAATTTCCTATGTGAAGTGGGACAATAACCGTAACTTCTCGGATGCCTACTCCCCCGCGCTCCCGCCGGAGCGCCAGGGTGAGTTCTTCCACCGCTATATGCTGGGGCTTTACGAGGTGCTGGAAGCGCTGACCGCGCGCTTCCCGAACATCCTGTTTGAATCCTGCGCTTCCGGCGGCAACCGGTTCGACCTCGGCATGCTCTGCTACATGCCGCAAACCTGGGCCAGCGACAACACCGACCCCATGTGCCGTCTCACCATCCAAAACGGCACGAGCTATGGCTATCCGCTCTCCACCATCGGTGTGCACGTCTCCGCCTCGCCCCACCAATCCACGCTGCGGCAAACGCCCGTGGAAACGCGCTTCAACGTTGCGGCCTTCGGGCTCCTCGGATATGAGATGGATCTGACGGAGCTGACCCCGTTCGATAAAAAGTGCATCGCGGCGCAGATCGCCTGGTATAAGGCGCACCGCCGCCTGCTTCAGTTCGGCGAGTTTTACCGCGTACGCGCTCCGGAACAGGACAACCGCCCCATCTGGCTCGTTGTCAGCGAGGATAGGCGGGAAGCCGTGGCCTGTTTTTTCCAGTTCCGCGCAGAGCCGTCGCATACGCAGGACATCCTGCGCCTCGCGGGGCTCGATGACGCTCTGCTTTATGAAATCGAAGGGCGGCCGCAGTATCTTTCCATCAGGGCGTTCGGCTCCCTGGTAAAGCATGCGCTGCCTGTGAAGCTCAACGGGGAAGGCGTGCCGATGGCGGTGCTCGCCGCGCGCTACCGTTTTCCAATGGTCGAGGAACGTTATCTTGCCGGCGGGGACATGTTGCAAAGAAGCGGCCTCCGGCTCCGCCAGCAGTTCGGCGGCACGGGCTACAACGACCGTTTGCGCGTCCTCGGGGACAACGGCTCCCGGATGTATTATCTCCATGCGGTGGAAGAAGGCGCAGACAGCTAAAGCGCCTTTCAAAGGACAGAATTGACAAACAAGGGCTCAGCGCAATGCCAGGCCGTTGCACTTGCTTTTATGGGTTCCGGGCCTCCCCGGCGTCGTCGTCCATGATGATCCAGCCCGCGCCGTGTGCGCGCGGCACGAAGATCGGCGTAATCTTGTGTACGTCTGCAAGCCAAATGAGCGTGCCGTAGCGCTTGTCCCGCGTGGATTCCCAGGCGGCCGCGTCCTCGGCGCCGATCTCTTTGCCGTATTGCAGGCGAAGCTCGTCCACCAAAGAGGGTGTAAGCTCGTAATATGCGACCTTGGCCGCAGTCGCACAGGCCGTGACCGGCCGGCCGGATTCCTTCAGCAACAGCAAGTCGCCCGGCTCCACCTTTTGATAGGGCGCGCATTTATGCATGCTCCACCGGCTCTCGATCGTTTTCGTCCCGTCGAGGATCATTTCATAGATGGACTTCGCGCCAAAGTATTCCTTGGCCAAGATGACGACGTGCCGCTTCATGGGTTCCCCGCTTTCTCCGCTTCGATCTTCTCTGCGCAATCCCGGTTGATCTCGGCCCGCAGCCGTGTGAGATACTCCGAAAACATGACCGCCTCGCTCCCATAAGTGAAGTTCAACTCATATTCGAGCGGGATCCAGGTCGCAATGTCCGCCTCGTTATGCTGGATCAAAGCCTCCATCTTGTCGAGCTCCGCGCGGTATGGGGAAGGCAGGCCGCCAAGCCACGCTTCGATCGCTGTATCCTCGGCTGTCCGGTCCGCCGTGGTCTTTTGGAATGCAGGGACGTCGCCCGTGAAAACCTCGCCCAGGTCGTGGCAGAGACACATCAGGATCACCCTGCCCGCATCTGCCTCCGGAAACTCAGCCTGGATGAAATACGCCATCAGCGCAAGCCGCCAGCTATGCTCCGCGACGCTTTCCCGCCGCCCGCTGGAGGTCCAAGAATGGCGCGGTGTGCATTTGAGCTTTTCCAGCGTGTGCATCAAATCAAGGTAGGTTCGTATTTCCATCGTCATCCCTTCCCGTTCCCGGCTTGCGGGGCCGTCACTTATGCAGGTTCTGATGCATGTGGTCTTTGAGGCGCGCAAACGTGACGTCCGAAAGGTCATGCTCGATGCGGCAGGCATCCTCCCGCGCCGTCTTTTCATCCACGCCGAGGCCGATGAGCAGCTCCGTAAGCACCACATGGCGCTCGTAAATGCGCTCCGCAATCTCCCGCCCCTTCTCGGTGAGCGTTAAAAAACCGTCGGAATCCATTTCCACATAGCCGTTCTCCCGGAACTGCTTCATCGTGACGCTGACGGTCGGCTTTGTGACCTCCAGCCGGTGTGCGACGTCGATGGAACGCACCTGCCCCTTCTCCTTCCCGATGATGAGGATGCATTCCAGGTAGTTTTCCGCGGCTTCCTGTATTTTCATAATATTAGGTTCCTCCTTTATCCTACCCTGTGGGAGTTCTTTCTTTATATAATGTTAGCATCTTCAAACCTTTTTTGCAAGGAAAAGCCCTCGCTTCCTCTCTTGTAAGGACAATCCGGAGAAAGGCTTTTGCCTCCTCGCCGGTCATGCCGATAAGCTCCGGCACGACGCGCTCCATGAAGCTGCCCCGGACGCAAAGGCGGCGGCTGCGCTCCTTGCGCTTCTCAATGGCAAGTTTGCGGCAAGCATTTTTCCTCTGTTTTCGTACTGTTTGATTTTCTGCTGCGTGCGTTCCATTTCGGCGTTACCTTCCCCCAATGATTTCGGGTAACTTTTCCTTCGCCATAGGGAGCCCTCCTTTTTGTTTTGAGGTAAAATAGACCGTCTACTATTGGACCTGTTGACAGTACCTTTTCCTGTCGTATTTATGTAGCTACAATTCTAAAGAGTTGTTAAAAATGGACTGCTGCAAAATTTCATTTTGCAGCAGTCCATTTCATTTTGTATGGTAAAGAGTTATGTACAAGTCTTTAAGCATTGCTTATGCTTCAATTTTCAGTATCCGCCTTTTCCCCAACACATACATTAGCCACGATACAATGGTAACAATTCCGCAATATAGCGCAGTATATAAATACACTGACGGCAAGGCAGACAAAGAATCACTTTTGATGGCTTGCTGTTTATAATATTCGGGAATGATATAGCGCACCAGCGGCAGATCAAATAACAACATAGTTCCATAAAAAACCAACAGAACACTAACGACTGCTGTCAGCGGTTTCATTCTGAATCCGAGCAACACCGTGAGAGTTATATAAAACACTAATTCAAAGTAGTAAAGAAACCACATACAAAGCCAATAACTATGGGAGCCGTCTGAAAAGAAGCCGCCTGCCATGTCAGGTCTTGCATGGCAAAAAACTGCATAGCCGAGTGAATTGAGAACTACGGTAAATAACAGATACCAAATTGAGGCAAACGCCAGCAACAGAATCAGCTTGCTGCGAAACACCCGTGTCCGATCGTTAACTCGTGGAAAATACAAATAGAAATAATGCGACTCAATCTCCGTGCTCGTAAGGCTAATGGTAAGAATCGCAAATAGCACAACAAATACGCCCATAGCTTCCCAAAAAGCATAACCAATGACATTGTATGCGACCTGTGGAATAGAGTCACCAAAGGCGTAGGCGATGGCATAGGAATCCGGAGCCAGCGACAATGCAAGAGGCAGTATGATAGAAAGAGAAAGGGCTGCCGCAATGATCCAAAATTCTCGTCTATGCAGCAATTTCTTGAGTTCAGTTCGATATAACGCTGTCATGTTCTGCGCACTCCTTAAACATTGATGCTAAAATATTGTCTGACGAATCGATCACTTCTACAGTTCCATGAGGCAATACGGCAGTGAGCACGTCATGGATGCGAGGAGTCTCGTCATCATCCGTAAAGGATACGATATTATCTTGCAGATTATATGAAATGCCCAATATCTCCAAACGCTTGTTAATCGTAGAGATATCTGCATCGTTGCTGAGTTGGATAACATATCGGTGAATTTTGTGGACTCTGTCGTTATAAACACATCGTCCTTGATCAATCATGACGATTCTGTCGCAAATATCTGCCACATCATCTAGATCATGGCTGGAAAACAACACCGCCATTCCTTCATCCCTGGCTTTGCTGACAATCGCTTTTTTTGCAATTTCTTTTCCAACAGGATCTAATCCGATAAACGGCTCATCCAGCATCATAAAATTCTGCGCTGTTAAAATTGCTTGCGCCAACCCCAGTCGCTGTTTCATGCCGAACGAATAAGATTTAACGCGCTTGCGCTTCATGGACTCAAGTCCCACCAGTTCAAAGGCGGCATCGAGTTTTTCCTCAATTCCTTCAGGCACTTTCTGAAGGTTTGCACAGTATAAAAGCCGCAAGTTTTCATACGCATTGAGATAGTCCAAAAAGGCGCATTCCAAAAGAATACCGAACGTACCGATAACCTGCGGACATTGTCGGATATCCTTCTCGTAAGCCAAAATTTCTCCATCCTCATAATGAAGCAAGCCGGCGATGGACTTTAATATAGTCGATTTTCCTGCCCCGTTTTTCCCGATAAGCCCAACGACTTCCCCTGGTGCAATAGAAAACGACACGTCCTGTACAGCTTGTTTTTCACCATATGATTTACATAAATTGCGTATTTCAATCATTAATATGTTCCTCCAATATTATAGAATACAAAACAAAGAGATTGCAGAAGACAAAGTATTCGATAACCCGTGTATTATCCAACTTGGCAAAATCGAGCCATCTGCTTTCTTTTCGTTAATATAGCCCATGAACCACGCAACGCTACCAGTGAATATAATGATTGCCACCGCTATAATCGGATTTACGAAATTGAAAAACATTATTCCGTGAAGTAAACCGAACAAAAAACTTTGGATAATATTCGCAACAGCAAAACCGATTTTACTTGCTAATGTTTTGAGAACAAACCCTCTAAACACTATTTCTTCTGACAAACTCGTTTTTACAAAAGCATATATTAGAGCAGAGGGAAGCCCACTCATTCCAAGCCCCGCAAATTCTGAAGTTGCTGTTTCTACACCCTTAAGTAAATATAGCAAAAGCAAAGACAATCCCGTGAAAAGAACACAAGCTATTGCCGCGCTCGCAAAAACAGGTTTTTTATTTGCTGAATTTATAGGCTTTAAGCCGATCCAGCTAAAAAAGTTTTGCTTTTTTCTATCGAATACAAGCCACCATAAAAAAGGTAACGTTGCAAATAATAGCACCTGTATCATTGCGGTGAATAATTGTGTTAGTAGAATCATCATTATTTCTGTTCTCCACTTTCACGCTTATATTCAAGAATATCTCCCGGTTGACAGTCCAAAGCGTCGCATATTGCGTCTAAGGTTGAAAAGCGTATTGCGCTTATTTTCCCTGTCTTGATTTTTGATAGATTCACATTTGCAATGCCGACTTTCTCGGCAAGACTGTTCAAAGATATTTTTCTATCAGCCATAACGCGGTCGAGCCTTAATATAATCATTTTGCCACCTTTCCTTTATAGCGTTTCATCGGCCTGCTGTTGCAATTCCTCTCCATACTGGAACGCATACGAAGCAAGGAACAGTATGACTGCGATAATAATGAATGTGACATCGTATGTCTGCATAATGGATACACCTGTAACGGTATCTTTTAGTATCGAGCTGATAACATCATCACAAAAAAACAGGTTATAAAATAGCATATCTCTTATCACATTGCACACCGTGACCGCAGCTCCACCAAAGAGCGTAAGCCAGCCGAGCCTTTTCAAGTCCACGCTGACGCTCCCTATAAACGGCGAGGCGGATATCATGGGCTTTAGTATGCTTCGGACAATACGTATTCCCCAAATAATCATAACGCCTGAAATCACAACCGTAAGATAGGGCAATACATATATCCACCACATCTCGCCTATGATCGGCATTGCTTCCTCTGAAACGGTCAGCATTATGTTTCCTAATATAAGCTGTTCACTCACAGCGTATTTGGACATATCCTCCGGCGTCAGTACAATCTTTAGTAAACTGAATAAAATAATGATTCCGGCGGCAGCAACAAGAAACCAAAAAAGGATTTTGAAAAGGGTATCCAACCTCTTTGCGGTTTTACTGAGTTTTTCCATCATTTAATTCCTCCAAATCATTTGATGAGGATAGCATAGCAGGCCTATAAACGTTTGTCAAGTATTTTTTAATTTTAAACATTAAAAAATATATTATACACGTTGTTTGCGGATAGCATATGCCATTCTTCTTTGCCGCTTCGCTTGCCGCTTTCCGGCATTCGCCGCTGTATGGAGGAGCGGTCAAACGGGGGACTTTCCCGTCAGACCCAATAGCGTCCACCTCCTGCAATACAAATTAGGCCCTCTGCTATACACGGTTTATGCAGGGCAAAAACAAGCGGCACATGGAGTTTCGCCCATATGCCGCTTGTCAAATGTCTCAATCGTAATTTGGGTGAATTACTGTCTTGCAGACAACTGTCTAAGGCGCGGAGGGCTTTTGTTGAATCTCCCCTTACAGCTCCACCCGCGGCAGATGCCAAAGCTCCTCGGCATACTGCTTGATGGTGCGGTCGCTCGAGAACATGCCGGCGGAAGCCGTGTTCATCAGGCATTTGCGGCCGAAGGCAAGGCTGTCCCGGTAATCCCGGTTGGCGCGCAGCTTGGCCTCCACATATGGGTGGAAGTCCAGCAGCAGATAGTAATGATCCGGCGCGTGCCAGCTTGCGCCGAAGAGGAGCGAGCTGTAAAGCTCCCGGAACGCGCCGGAGTTATCGTCGCTGAAGGTGCCGTCGATCAGCGTATCGAGCACGCGGCGGATGCGGGCGTCGCCGTCGTACATCGCCTTTGGGTTGTAAGTATCCCGGATGCGGGCAATGTCATCCACCCGCGCGCCGAAGATGTAATTGTTGTCCTCGCCCGCCTGCTCCACGATCTCGATGTTCGCGCCGTCGTAGGTGCCGAGCGTTACGGTGCCGTTGAGCATGAACTTCATGTTGCCGGTGCCGCTTGCCTCCGTGCCCGCGGGCGAGATCTGCTCGGAAATGTCCGCCGCGGGGATGATGTGCTCCGCATAAGAGCAGTTGTAGTTCTGCACGAACACCACGCGCATCTTATCCCGCATATCCGGATCGTTGTTGATGCGCTTTGCGACCTCATTGATGAACTTGATGACGCTCTTGGCGCGCCAATAGCCCGGCGCGGCTTTTGCGCCGAAGAGGAACGCCGTGGGCGTGAAATCCGTCAGCGTGCCATCCTTGAGGGCAAAGTAAATATCGAGAATAGAGAACGCGTTAAGGAGCTGGCGCTTGTACTCGTGCATGCGCTTCACCTGGATGTCGAACAGGAAATCCGTCGGCAGTTCCACGCCCTCGCGCTCCTGGATGATGGCGGCAAGCTGGCGCTTCTTCTGGTGCTTTGCGTCGTTGAAGCGCGCGATCAGCTCGTCGTCGATCTTCTCGCGCAGCGCGCCGAGCTCATTGAGATCGGTCAGGAAGCCGTCACCCAACTGCTCGGTCAAAAGGCCAGTCAGCTCCGGGTTGCAGAGGCCGAGCCAGCGGCGCTGGGTGATGCCGTTCGTCTTGTTCTGGAAGCGGCGCGGGAATACGGCGTACCAATCCCTAAAAACGTCGTTTTTGAGGATCTCCGTGTGAATGCGCGCAACGCCGTTGACATAGGTGGAAACATACACCGCAAGGCGCGCCATGTGGATGGTGTTGTCCGCGACGATCTGCATCCGCGCGCGGCGCTCCTCATCCACGCCCGCAGCGCGCAGCTCCGCATTGAGCTTGTCGTTGATGCGGCAGATGATCTCGCCCAGCTGCGGCACGACGCTGTTGAACAGCTCCAGCTCCCATTTTTCGAGCGCCTCGCTCATGATAGTGTGGTTCGTATAGGAGAAGGTTTCGCGCGCAACGTTGAATGCCGCGTCGAAATCCAGCCCTTCGCACATCAGCAGGCGGATCAGCTCCGGGATGGAGACGGTCGGGTGCGTATCGTTGAGCTGCACCGCGCAGTGCGCCGCAAAGCCGGAAAAATCGCAGGTCCCGTTCGCGCCGCGCACCTTCTTATAACGCCGGATAACATCCTGCATGGAAGCGCTTGAAAGGAAGTACTGCTGTTTGAGGCGCAGCCGCTTGCCCGCATAAGTGCTGTCGTTGGGGTAGAGCACGCGGGTGATGTCCTCTACGGAGTTCTTCTCGCGCACGGCAAGGGCATATTCCTGGTCGTTGAACAGGCGGAAGTCGAACTCCTCGATGGGCTCGCTCTGCCAAAGGCGCAGCGTGCCGATGTTGCGCGTATGGTAGCCGATGACGGGCATGTCGTATGGCACAGCAAGCACCTTTTGATCCGCGAACTCCACGGTTACGATCCGGTCGTCCCGGCGGCGGCTCCACGGATCGCCAAAGCGCTGCCAATCGTCCGCCTTTTCCACCTGGTAGCCGTTTTCAAAGCTCTGCTTAAAGAGGCCGAACTTGTAGCGCAGGCCGTAACCGTCGAGCGGGATATTGTGCGTGGCCGCGCTGTCCAGGAAGCAGGCCGCGAGCCGCCCAAGGCCGCCGTTGCCCAAAGCCTCGTCCTCAATGTCCTCCATCGCAGCG
>OHQR01000958.1_pt1 | contig 16822 bp, 13 predicted proteins | sample 1578191 | NCBI WGS metagenome assembly OHQR01 (sample SAMEA3879577, study PRJEB24766) | human gut metagenome | biome: human-associated habitat; feature: feces | place: USA | collected 1985/1987 | reverse complement strand
AGTGCACTTGTTGCCTCGTCACAGAGCAGGATGTCCGGTGTTGTTGTCAGTGCCCTTGCGATTCCCACTCTCTGTTTCTGTCCTCCCGAAAGCTGGCTTACATAAACATCTTTCTTATCTTCCAGTTCTACAAACCGGAGTACTTCTTTTACTTTCTTATCAATCTCTTCCTTTGGTGCCTTTTCAAGAATCAATGGCAATGCAATGTTGTGATACACTGTTTTTGATTCAAGAAGATTAAATTGCTGAAAAACCATTCCGATTTTTCTTCTAAGCTTGCGAAGCTGCGCTTTTTTCAGATTTCCAAGATTTTCTCCCTGGACTATAACATTTCCCGTATCCGGTGTCTCTAATCCATTTACCAACCGGATCAAAGTTGATTTACCTGCTCCGGAAAATCCGATAATTCCGTAGATGTCACCTTTCTCTACATGAATGCTGACATCCTGCAACGCATGTACCGTACCGTATTTCCCGGAAAATGTTTTGTTTGCATGTTCTACTTTTATCATACTCATCACTCCATCTATCATTTGATGTAACGTTGTTACTTTTTCGCATCTCAGATTCGATAGGCGTATGATACACCTTATTAACCTACTGCGTCAATAGGTTTTATATGTTTTCAGCGTTTTGTTTTTATATTCCTATGTGTTTAGTAGGTTTATAGTGCATTTTAACCAGTCCCGTTATAAGAATGCTGTTCACACATCGTGTGAACAATACCAGCTGGCAACACTTGATTTCTGAATCTGAAAATTTTCATTGCATTACCATAGGACTTTCTATTATAATAGAAATGTTATAGACGATATAAAACGAAACAATTTCAAAAATGTATCGTTTTTTGAGATTGTCTCTGTATGATTACAAGTATTTTTTGTAGAAAGGATTAACTAATTCATGTGGATTGCAGATAATTGGAAAGATTACGAAATTCTTGACTGCTCAGGTGGAGAAAAGCTTGAGCGTTGGGGAAATTATCTTCTTGTCCGTCCGGACCCGCAGGTCATCTGGGATACTCCTAAGAAGAACCGCGGTTGGAAAGAGATGAACGGACATTATCACCGTAGCAAAAAGGGTGGCGGTGAATGGGAGTTTTTTAGTCTCCCACAGCAGTGGCAGATCCATTACGGTTCTCTCACATTTAATTTAAAACCATTTAGTTTCAAGCACACAGGACTCTTCCCAGAGCAGGCAACTAACTGGGACTGGTTCTCTGAGAAGATTAAGAATGCTGGACGTCCGGTCAAGGTACTGAACCTTTTTGCTTATACCGGAGGTGCTACACTTGCAGCGGCAGCTGCCGGAGCGCAAGTTACTCATGTAGATGCATCTAAGGGTATGGTGACATGGGCAAAAGAGAATGCGGTTTCTTCCGGTCTGGGAGATGCACCGATCCGCTGGCTTGTCGATGACTGTGTGAAGTTCGTTGAACGCGAGATCCGCCGTGGCAACACTTATGATGCAATCATTATGGATCCGCCGTCATATGGGCGTGGACCAAAAGGCGAGATCTGGAAGATTGAAGATATGATCCATCCACTCATCAAGCTTTGTACAAAGATTCTTTCCAAGGATGCACTGTTCTTCCTTGTGAATTCTTATACAACAGGACTTGCTCCTGCCGTACTTACCTACATGATCTCAACTGAATTAAAACCTTGGAACGGACATGTAGATTCTCAGGAGATCGGACTTCCTGTTACAGATTCAGGATTGGTTCTTCCATGTGGTGCTTCCGGTCGTTGGGAACGTGACTAGCAGAATCCCAATTATAATTCGTTTGTTACTGGCTCAAATTTCTGAGTCAGTGGCTATAAATTGTACCTGTGCAAAACGTTACTGCTCACAGTAACTTCTAAACAGCTACAGCAATATTCTAAACAGCAGAAAAGACCAGAGGTTCTTGTTTCAATTTGTAAAACAAGCCTCTGGTCTTTTCATTTATTTATGCTGTTCTTGAACTCCCCTGACAGATTTCTTCAAACTCTTTTAATTTCTGTCTTGCCTGCGGACTTAAGTTTCTTGGCACTTCAATCTGAATTGTCACATACTGGTCTCCGTGAACGGATGAATCTTTCATCGAAACAATTCCCTTACCTCTCAGACGAATCTTGGAACCCGATTGTGTTCCCTCTTTAATCTTACACATAACATCTCCATACAGCGTATGGACCAATGCCTCACCTCCGAACACAGCTGTTGTATACGGAACAGATACGGTTGTATATACATCCATACCTTTCCGCTCATATCCAGGTTTCGGAGCAACTGTTACTTTCAACAGAAGATCTCCGGCTTCACCACCACCGGTTCCCGGCATTCCCTTTCCTCTTAAACGGATTGACTTTCCGTTATCAATACCTGCCGGAATATGAACCTTTAGTGACTGTCCCGGTTGTCCTGGATTTTCCGGATTACTCAGAGTAATAACCTTATCTCCACCAAATGCAGCCTCGTCAAATCCTACAGTGATACCTGCCTTGATATCAGAACCTTTTGATTTAAAGCTTTCACCTCCAAATCCTCCGGTAAATCCTGATGTCCTTCTGCTGCGACCTGAAGCACTTCCTCCATGAAACATATTTCCGAAAATGTCATCAAACATATCATCCATGTCGCCACCTTCGAAATGATACTCCTGATATCCACTTCCCGGTCCACCATAACTACGGTAAGTACCGCCTTTGAATCCGCCGTTCCCGCCGAATCCTCCAAAGCCACCTGTACCGGCATTTCCATATCCGGAACCTGCAGCACCGCTCTGATCAAATGCAGCATGACCGAACTGGTCATACAGTTTCTTCTTCTCCGGATCACTCAGTACAGAGTACGCCTCCGTCACTTCTTTGAATTTCTTCTCCGCTTCTTTATCCCCAGGATTCGTGTCCGGATGATACTTCTTCGCCAGCTTACGATATGCTCTCTTTATCTCTTTATCCTCTGCGCCCTTTGACAGCCCAAGCACTTCATAATAATCTCGTTTCATTCTTTCCACATCCTTCCGAATCTCTTATTGTTTTGAACATATATAGTTTATTATTTCTCTGTGTTCTACTTGTAATATAGCAGACATTTTCCAGGCTGTCAATACAACAAATTAGATTTGTCTGGTTAGCCCCGTCACTATTGAACTATCACTTCTCATTTGAATAACCAAGTGCTTTTGTTTCTTTATTGTTGAGGACACATGTAAGGCAGGAGCGTTCCGAATACACTTTGTTCCGTATGTTAGTAAGAGCCAGACAGGCACCACTCACGGTAACTGTTCTGGCTCTTAGTCAATAAATGTATCTGTTCCATTTACAGGAATCCTAACAGACAAATCAAATTTTATTTCAACAACTCTCGCAGCACCTGGTTCACCATTCCAGGGTTTGCTTTCCCCTTCATGGCGCGCATTGTCTGTCCAAACAGTGCTCCGATTGCTTTCTCTTTACCGCCTTTGAAGTCTGCGACTGCCTGTGGGTTGTCTGCGATCACTTTGGCAGCTGTCTCACGGAGTGCACCTTCATCGTTCACCATCTTAAGCCCATGTTCTTCGACATATTTCTCAGGATCTATATCCTCATGGAAAATCTGCTTGAATACATCTTTTGCCACAGAACTGTTAATGGTTCCTGCCTCCGCAAGATCAATTAATTTTGCCAGGTTCTCCGGAGAGAATGTTAAATCTTCCGGCTCCATTCCATTGTCTTTCATCAGACGGAAGGTCTCCCCGATCAGCCAGTTTGCAACTTTCTTCGGTTTCTCACAGATTGCTGTTGTTGCCTCAAAAAGATCGGCCATTTTCTTAGAACCTGTGATGATCTCTGCGTCATACTGCGGAATATCAAACTGTTCCTTGTAACGCTCCAGCTTCTCCGTACGAAGTTCCGGCTGCTGAGATTTGATTTTCTCGATCCATTCATCACTGATCACGATCGGAACAAGGTCTGGTTCCGGGAAATAACGATAATCCTGTGCATCCTCTTTGGAACGCATTGCATAAGAATGCTCTTTGTTGTCATCCCAGCGTCTTGTCTCCTGTACAACCTGTTTTCCTTCTTCGATCAACTCAATCTGTCTCTGACGTTCGCCTTCAATTGCATGTGCGATTGCCTTAAATGAGTTCAGGTTCTTCATCTCTGTTCTTGTACCAAACTGATCGGATCCGACTTCACGGACAGACAGGTTGACATCAGCACGCATAGAACCTTCCTGAAGCTTACAATCTGATGCGCCTAAATACTGCACGATCATACGAAGCTTCTCAAGATAGGAAATAACTTCTTCTGCGGAACGCATATCCGGTTCAGATACGATCTCTACAAGTGGCACACCGCTTCGGTTATAATCGACAAGTGAAGTATCATCCCACTCATCATGAACCAGCTTACCTGCATCTTCTTCCATATGCATCTCGTGAATTCTTACTTTCTTCTTTCCTGAACCACTCTCGATCTCTACATATCCATCTCTGGCAAGCGGGAGATACAGCTGGGAAATCTGATAGTTCTGCGGGTTGTCCGGGTAAAAATAGTTCTTACGGTCGAATTTGCACACTCTTGTAATATCACAATGTGTTGCAAGGCCGATTCCCATTGCATATTCTACAACTTGTTTATTCAACACCGGAAGCGATCCCGGCATACCGGTACATACCGGACAAGTATGTGTATTCGGTGCGCCACCGAATTCTGTGCTGCATCCACAGAAGATCTTTGTCTTTGTAGCCAGCTCAATATGCACTTCCAGTCCAATGACTGTTTCATACTGCTTTGCCATTGTTAACGCACCTCCTTTTCTGACATAAGACCGACAGATGCCGGTGTTTCATGCATCTTCTTTGTCGCACACTCATAGGTATATGCTGCACGGATCAAAGTTTTTTCTTCAAATACATTTCCGATCAGTTGCATACCGATTGGAAGTCCTTTGCTGTCTTTTCCAACCGGAACGCTCATTCCCGGAAGACCTGCAAGATTGACTGAGATTGTATAAATATCTCCCAAATACATCTTCATCGGATCACTTAAGCTCTTTCCAAGCTCCGGAGCAGTTGTCGGTGCTGCCGGTCCGAGAATGATGTCATAATTACGGAATGCACGGTCAAACTCTTTCTTGATTAAAGCTTTTGTTCTAAGTGCCTTCAGATAGTAAGCATCATAATATCCTGAACTTAAGACAAAAGATCCCAGCATGATTCTTCTCTTTACTTCAGGACCAAATCCTTCTGAACGTGTTTTCTTGTACATGTTATGAAGTCCATCGTAATCTTTCGTACGATAACCATATTTCACACCATCAAAACGTTCCAGGTTAGAACTTGCCTCTGCATCTGCGATCGTATAATAAGCAGGGATTGCATATTTTACAAGTCGCAGATCAAACGCCTCAACAATCGCACCCTTTTCTTCGAGTACTTTTGCTGCCTTCATCACAGCATCATTTACTTCAGGATCCAGACCTTCTCCCATATAGTCTCTTGGGATTCCAATACGGAGTCCTTTCACATCATCGACAAGTGCTTCTGTGAAATCACAATCATCACGATCCATGGAAGTGCTGTCCTTCGGATCATGGGATGCAATTGTTTCAAGAATTGCCGCACAATCCGATACATCTTTCGCTACCGGTCCAATCTGATCTAAAGAAGATCCATATGCGATAAGTCCATATCGGGAAACGGTTCCATAAGTTGGTTTTAGTCCGACAACTCCACAGAAAGAACTCGGCTGACGAATGGATCCGCCGGTATCAGATCCAAGTGCATAATAACATTCGGATGCTGCCACTGCCGCACAGGAACCACCGGAAGAACCTCCCGGAACATGCGCTGTGTTGTGCGGATTGCGTGTCGGTCCGTAATAAGACGTCTCTGTTGTACTTCCCATGGCAAATTCATCCATGTTTGTCTTACCAATGATAACCGCTCCTGCTTTTCTGAGGTTCTCAACTGCCTCTGCCGTATAGGTCGGTTTGAAGTTGGAAAGAATCTTTGAACTACATGTGGTAAGCTGTCCCTCGATACACATATTATCTTTTACTGCAACCGGAACTCCTGCAAGTGGACCTGTCAGTTCTCCCACATCTATTTTCTTCTGAATTTCCTCCGCTTGTGCATAAGCACCTTCTTCATCTATCGTCACAAAGCTATGAATCTCTGACTCCGTTTCTTTGATCTGTCCAATCACTGCATCGACTGCTTCTCGTACAGTTACTTCTTTTGCTTTGATCTTCTCGCCCAGTTCAAGGGCTGTAAGTTTTAATAAATCCATCTGCTCTCACTCCCTTAACCAATTGTCTTCGGCACTTCAAAACTGTCCTCTTTACGAAGTGGTGCATTCGCAAGTGTCGCTTCTTTGTTATCTCCGTTTGTCACAACATCTTCACGGAACACATTCTGTACCGGAAATACATGAGACATCGGTTCGATTCCTGCTGTGTCAAGTTCATTTAATGTATCTATATAATCCAGCATCTGCTCCATGTCTTTTTTCGCTGCTTCTTTCTCTTCCTCTGAAAGTTCCAGCTTTGCAAGGATTCCTACATACTCGATTGTTTCATCGGATATTTTATTTGCCAATTTAATCATCCTTTCTTTCTACTCTGTCTTTGCTAATCCTGACAATTTCCAAAATCAGTATCATAAATTTTTCAGCTTATTGCCACCTGTAGCGGTACATATCATAGAAACTGTCATAGTTCTGGTTTTTTACTGAGCCGGACGGCGTCAGGATTAAGTCCCCATCATCCACTTCCAGCTCCGTTCCTTCCGGGAAAACTGCATTTCTATAAGATTCTGATCCATCTGTATCATAAAACCAGAGTCCATAATTTTCATAATTGAGATTTTCATTTTCCTTATCATAAAAATCACCAAGACAAATCTTGTAATTAAGCTCCGCCCAGTCGACTCCTGATGCCTCGGTCACATCATACCATCCTGCCGGGAAATCTGTTCCCGCCGTATAAGTGTTTCCGGCTTTCAATGTTACCTGTTCCGTCAGCGGATTTTCTTCCAGCTGCATCTGTTCCGTCTGTGCATTATCAGAATGAAACTGGACAACCAGTCCTGTATCAATCTTCAGATGACCTCCTGTATACAGTCTCACATCATCCAGATAATCTCCTGCATCCGTATCTGACTCATCTTCACTAAAATAAGAATAGTAATAAATCGAATTCTCAGGATCATCCTGCTGCATGGAGCCTTCTCCTGAGACAAGCTCCACTTCATAAGTCCCTTCCGGAATCTGTGCTCCGATTTCATACTCCCCATATCCTAATACACAATCATAAGTTGCTCCTGTCTCAGAAAGTTCTCTCGTTGTATTCATATATGGATCATACTCAGACTCCACTTCGCTGCCATCATCATTCCAGTCATAATCTGAGGAATGGAAATCATCCCCAAATGAGGAAATGAAATCACCAACGGAACCTGCAATGCTTGTAAATGCTACGATTGCCACGATAATTCCCGCAAGAATTCCACTGATTTTCCTTGCCTTTTTCTGTTCCTCATAAGATCCTGTATGAGCCTTCCTTGCCGGATTAAATACCGTCGGCCCACCTGGCTGCATCTGCCCTGTCTGTGGGATTTCAATCCTCGGATTTTCTTTTTGCTGATATTCTGTCTGCGTTCTTTTCCGTCCGTTATGACTCTCACAGAGATGTCCCGCATCCTTCTTTTTCTCCCGGTTTTTTGTCTCTCCAGTGTCATTCTGTCGTTTCTGGGAATATGTCATTTTTTTCTTGCGGTCAAAACTGCTCTCATTCAGCCTGTAATTCTTTTTGTCCAGCTTTGTGTTATCCAGCCCACAGGAACTGCAACGGCCATTAATCAATTTACCTCCGCAAAGATAACATTCTTTTTTCTTAAACATAAAGATCCTCCCTCGTTTCTACTCCTTAAGTTTCTGACCACAACATCCTGTGGGCAATTCTCTTTCTCAGTTCAGACCTTCACATCCAACAGTTTTTTCGTTCAATCCAGGGGGATTGACCCGTTTTTTGTATTTTCTTCTTATGGTTCCAGACGACTTAAGTCTCTTGGGAATAATGTTGTTTCTCTTACATTGTCTTCGTTCATCATCTTCATTGTCAGACGTTCCATACCTATTCCAAGACCTCCGTGTGGTGGCATTCCATGCTTAAATGCACTTAAATACTGCTCCATGCCTTCATCTGTCATACCTCGCTTCTCCATCTTCGCAAGAAGTTCATGATAATCATGAATACGCTGTCCGCCGGTTGTGATCTCCATTCCTCTGAAAAGCAGGTCAAAACTGAGCGTGTAAGTCGGATCCTCCGGATCATCCATTGCATAAAATGGACGTTTCTTTGATGGGTAATGAGTAACGAATACAAAATCTGCATCCCATTCTTCCTTCGCATAACGGCTGATCAATGTCTCTTCCTCTGGTTCCAGGTCAAATGGGTTCTTGATCTTTCTGTCATACTTCTCGGATACCAATCGTTTGATCTCGTCGAATCTTACTGCCGGAATATTATCTGTCTTCGGTACTTCGATATTCAGAATCTGAAGTTCTCTTGCATACTCTTTCTTCAACAGCTCCATCGTATACTGAAGAAATCCCGTTTCCATTGCCATGATATCTTCAAATCCATCAATATATCCCATCTCGAAATCAAGGCTTGTGTACTCATTCAGATGACGCTTTGTGTTGTGTTTCTCTGCACGGAATACTGGCGCTGTCTCAAAGACTCTGTCGAATACTCCGACCATCATCTGCTTATAGAACTGTGGGCTTTGCTGAAGGATCGCCGGTCTGTGGAAATACTCCAGACGGAAAAGGTTCGCACCGCCCTCTGCACTCTTGGCACCGATTTTCGGAGTATGGATCTCTGTAAATCCTTCTTTATAAAGGAAATCACGGAACCCTCTTACGATTCCTTCCTGAATTCTGAACTTCGCACGCTCTCTGATATTTCTCAGAGAAATCGGTCTGTAGTTTAATTTTGCTTCCAGAGATGTGTTCAGCTTCCACTTTGCAATCGGAAGCGGCATTGGCTCTGCCGGCTCACTTAAGATCTTCAATTCACCAAGGCGAATCTCAATCCCATTCGGAGCTTTCGCAGACTCTGCAAGCACACCTGTTACCTCTACTGTATCTGCTTCCTTCACATCTTTCAAGTCAAATTTGGAAATATTTTCTTCATATACACACTGAACAAGTCCTTCTCTTTTTCTGAGAATAATGAATGCAATTGTTCCCATATCACGGATCGTATGGATCGCACCATTTACTTTCACTTCGGTTCCAATTCTTCCCTCTTCGAGAAGTTCACTCAGTTCCAATGTTTCCTTCTTTTTTACACCTGTTACAAATTCCATAATTCTTCTCCTTTCAGATTCCAGCATCCCGGGAAGAAGCTTTCTAAATAAAAAAGCCCCGGGATACATCAGTATCCCGGGACGGAAATTACAATCATAATATCCGCGGTACCACCCGCATTGAATCTCAGTCTTCACATTTCAAATCTTATCCCTGTGTAAGCCAGATTCCACTCTTTGCATGTAACGTATGCTCCACGTGCTGCCCTACTTCATCTGTTCAGACAGCCAGCTCCCAAGTGTTCCCTTGATTCGCTCCGCTGTCCGGCGCTCTCAGTCGGTGACGCCAACTTCCTGTCAGTTTCTGTGAATCAGAGTCTTGTTCTTAGCCTTTTTCTAGTTCAGCACTTTAGTCTGCTAAAACTTGTTTCCAATATTAGCACATCATTTTTTGATTTTCAAGAGTTTTTATCTGAATTGTCACACATTTTAACATTTTATCAGAATGAGGCTTTTTCAACCTATCGGTTTTGTGTACTTTCACTAATTTCTTCCTGTACTGTGCTTAATGCCTGATCCAGCTGGTTATCTGCTTTTGGATTCTCCTCATCATACTGGTATTCAACTTTCACATCCGGTTCAACACCTTTTCCATTGATGCTTCTTCCATCTGGAGTATAATACTCTGCAATCGTCACTTTCAGACAGGTTCCATCTCCCAGATCCATCAATTGCTGCACAACACCTTTTCCATACGTTGTCACTCCGACAATCTTCGCTGTTCCATAATCCTGTACTGCACCGCTGAAGATTTCAGATGCGCTGGCACTGTACTGGTTTACAAGAACTGCCATTGGTTTCTTAAATTCATGAGTTCCGTCACAAGTGATTTCGTCTGTCTTTCCATTCTTGTCCTTTGTTGATACAATTGTACCTTCCGGAAGAAGCAGACGCAGCATATTTGTAACTGTATCAAGACTTCCGCCCGGGTTGTTTCTCAGGTCGACAATAAGACCCTGCATTCCCTGCTTTTCAAGATCGTCCAACGCTTCTTTAAACTGGTCATAAGTTACTGTGTCAAACTCAGACACTCTGATATAGCCAACCTGGTTCTCCTTCATCTCATACGAAACTGTCTTCACTTCGATCGTATCTCGTGTGGCAGTCAGTTCCAGTTCTTCTCCGTCTCTGAGAACTGTAATCTTTACATCTGTTCCCTTTTCCCCTTTGATCCAGGACACCACCGTATCAAGCTGCTCATCACCAACCTCGTGGTCATCGATTTTCTCCAGGATATCTCCTGCTTTCAGTCCTGCTTTCTCTGCCGGAGAGCCTTCATAGACATTTACAATTGTCGCATAGCCCGTATCCGCATCTTTTGTCAGCGTTGCACCCACACCTGAAAATGTTCCGCTTGTTGATTCCATCAGAGCTTTTGTCTCATCTTCATCATAATAAACAGTGTACTTATCTCCCAATGCACTCGTATATCCGGAATAAATTCCTTCTGCCAGCTTATCTGTATCAATTTCATCTTCATACAGATAATATTTATCAATCAAAGCATTCAGCTTATTCAGTTTTTTTGATACCTCTTTTTCTGTCACTTTACCGGATACATAACTGCCGGCTGTGTTCGTAATGACCCTGAATCCCCCAAGGAGAAGCAGGCTGACAAGAACTGTTGCAAGAATTCCGGTAACAATCCCGGCTCCATATCCCTTTTTCTTTTTCTGTTCCATTGTCTGTCCCTTTCGCTGTTATTTAAAGAAAAGGACAAAGCAGAATCTTCCACTTTGTCCCCCTTTATTCTTTGAATCACTTTCATGTAAATATGAAAGGAAGATTTTGAATCCCTTTGTCTTACATATAATTATTTGGATTCACTGGTGTTCCGTTAAGCTCCACCTGGAAATGTAAATGTGCTCCGGTTGAATATCCTGTAGAACCAACATATCCAATCTGTTGTCCTTTTGCTACTCTCTGACCGGCACTCACACAAATTGAGCTGTGATGCATATACTTTGTCACCAATCCATTTCCATGGCTTATAACAACCCAGTTTCCCGCACTGTTGCTCCAGCCTGCCGTAATGACTGTTCCGGCTGCTGCTGCATATGTAGGTGTTCCTGTCGGTGCGGCATAATCATTTCCTTTATGTGGTCTTGAATCAAAAGATCGAACCTCTCCAAAATAACTGGACTGGTACGTCATTCCCGGACATGGATGTGTAAAATATCCACTTCCGCTCACCACGTTTCCGCTGGAAGCCGGTCTGGAACTACTGCTTCCATTACTACTACTGCTTCCGCTATTGTTCTTCTTTGCCGCCGCAGCAGCTGCAGCAGCCGCCGCTGCCTGCTCTTCCTGAAGACGTTTTGCTTCTTCTGCTTTCGCCTTAAGATCTGCAAGAAGATTTGCATTATCTGTAATCTGATCCTGCTGATCAGTGTCTGCGCCTCTGTCTGCTGACTCACCAGACTGCTCTGCAATGTATTGAGTTTTTCATACTCATCCTGCAGTTTTGCTTCTTTCTCTTCTACAGCCTTTACTGTATCCTGAAAAGCTGTAAGCATATCTCTGTCATAAGAAGAGAGCTTCGATACATACTCTGCCTTATTAAGAAGATCACCAATATTGCTACTGGACATCAGAATCTCAAGAAACTGGGTATTACCACCCTCATACATGAATTTGATTCTCTTCTTCATGCTGTTATACTGATCATCCTCATCAACCTTCGCCTGTACAAGCTCTTCCTCAGCTGTTGAAATTTCAGTTTCCTTGGCACTTAATTCTTCCTGCGTCTTGTTCATCTGGTCAATGATGGAATTAAGTTTCGCAGCAAGTGTATCTTTTTCGGCCTGAGCTGCACTCTTCTGTGATTGCAGCTCATCTGCTTTTTTCTGCGCTTCATCAATTGTCACAGCACCGGAAGTAATTGTCATTGACAGCATCATTCCGACTGACAGAACCAGTGCTGTCACCTTTCTCATCCGTCTTTTCATAGGTATCTCCTATTACACTCTTAAGTGCTTACGAACAGTGAAGTAACTTCCGAGGAATCCAATTCCAATTCCCATTGCAAGCCCGATTGGCAACAAATAGATATATACATTTCCAACCGGAAGGAATGTAATGATATTCTTCAGAATGCTAAACTTCTCCATAATATATACTACAGCCTTGTCATAAAGGAAATATAACAGAGCAAGCGGAATAACTGCACCGAATAATCCGATGATCAGACCTTCGATCACGAATGGTGATCTTACTACAAAGTCCTTCGCTCCGATATATTTCATGATTGCAATCTCTTCTTTTCTGACTGTAATACCTGTTGTTACCGTATTACTGATCAGGAAGATCGATACTCCGAGAAGAATTGCGATAATTGCAATTGAAACATATGCAACAAGCATATTCACACTGGAAAGTGTGTTCGCTACAACATCTGACTTATTGACCTGTCTGACTCCGTCCAGACTCTGTGCAAATTTAACCAGATCCTGCTGCGTAGCTGAAAGAGACTTACTCTTCGCGATCAGATCCTTATTATCACCTTTTACCGTCTTCATGTAGACTTCATAGTTATCAGAATGTGCCAGCGGGTTATCATCCTTAAAACCTTCTGCAAGTTCCGGGTTGTCTCCAAAATAATCTTTCTGGAATTCTGCCCATGCATCATCTGCTGACACATACTTCACTTCCGAAACATCATCACGGGATTCAAGCTGCTCACCGATCTCTTTCTTCTGTTCCTCTGTTGCGTCATCATTAAAGAAGACGGTGATCGCAACACCTTCTTCTGCACTTTTGATAATATACTGGAAGTTAACAAGTATCGAGAAAAACAATCCAAACAGGAAAATACATGCTGACATCGTCGCTATGGATGCGAGTGAAAACATCTTGTTTCTCCAGATATTCTTAACGCCCTGTTTTCCAACGTATCCAAATGTACTAATCCTCATTTATATACCCACCTTTTTTCTCATCACTGACGATTACGCCCTGCTTCATAGTAATGACGCGCTCGTTCATCTCGTTTACGATCTCCTGGTTATGTGTAACAACAAGTACTGTTGTTCCACGCTCATTCGCCTCTTTCAGCAGACTCATGATCTCCCATGAGTTTGTCGGGTCGAGGTTTCCTGTCGGCTCATCCGCCAGCAGAATGGCAGGTTCATTTACAATTGCTCTTGCAATCGCTACTCGCTGCTGCTCTCCACCTGAGAGTTCCTTTGGGAATGACTTGTATTTCTGTGCAAGTCCTACCAGTGACAGAGCTGCCGGTACCTTCTTCTTGATCACACGGGTCGGTGTCTCAGTCACGCGCAAAGCGAATGCAATATTCTCATAAATATTACGATCCTTCAGAAGACGGAAATCCTGGAACACAACTCCAAGTCCTCTTCTGTATTTAGCAATGTTTCTGTGTTTCATACGGTTCAAATTCTGGCCGTTGACGATAATTGTACCCTCGGTCGGATTCAACTCTTTCATGATCAATTTGATCAATGTAGACTTACCTGATCCACTGTCACCAACGATGAATACAAATTCTCCGCGCTCAATCTTCACGGAAACTCCATTCAAGGCTGCGTGACCTTTGGAATACTCCTTCGTCACATTCCTTAATTCAATCATATGTTCCTCCTAAAACTTATCTATACTCCTACGGTTCTAGTACTCTAATGTCTCCATATACTTCATATACTTTACTACCATTAAGGCAATCTTGAAAGTAATGGCATCCTCAAACACACGCAGATCCAGACCGGTACTCTTCTGCAGCTTATCCAGTCTGTATACCAGTGTATTTCTGTGGATATAGAGCTGTCTGGATGTCTCTGATACATTAAGGCTGTTCTCAAAGAACTTATTGATCGTTGTCAATGTCTCTTCATCAAAGTCATCCGGAGATTTTGCTTCGAAAATCTCTTTGATAAACATCTTACAAAGTGGCAGCGGCAGCTGATAGATCAGACGACCGATTCCAAGTGTTGTATAAGCAACGATATCCTTCTCATCAAAGAAAATCTTACCTACATCAAGTGCAAGCTTCGCCTCTTTGTATGACTTGGATACTTCCTTGATATCACTTACGATGGTTCCGTATGCAATATGGATCTGCTCGTCGCCTCCCTCTGCCTGGAGCGTATCCAGCATCTCTTTCGCCATCTTCTCAAGTTCCTTATTGCCGTCCTTATCTGAGAGTTCTTTCACAACAATAATATTCTTCTCATCAACAGCTGTGATAAAGTCTCTTGACTTTCCTCCCAGAAGATTTCTCACATTATCAAGTGCAGCACTGTCTTTCTCGTGCGATGTTTCAATAATAAAGATAACACGTTTTACTTCTGTGTCAATATGTAATTTCTTTGCACGATTGTAAATATCAACCAAAAGAAGGTTGTCTAAAAGAAGATTTTTGATAAAGTTATCTTTGTCAAAACGCTCCTTATAGGCTACAAGCAGACTCTGGATCTGAAATGCCGCAATCTTACCGAGCATATACACATCTTCTGTCTCGCCATCTGCAAGCAAAACATATTCCAAACGCTGTTCGTCAAAGATCTTAAAGAACTGGCATCCCTGGATCACCTGGCTGTCTGCCGGGGATTCAACAAAAGAAAGAACCGCTTCCCCACAATCTTTTGCCATATCAAATGTTGCTGCAAGTTCCTTGCCTTCTGTGTCGAGTACACAGAAATCAACCCTTGATATTCCCTTTAATCCTTCAATAGTGTTTTGAAGTATCTGATTCGAAATCATCCTTTTTTCCTCCACTCTGTACGATGTATTGCTGATTACAGCAAACTGTAAGTAGTAACACGCATGTGCATATTCCACAATTTTTTTGTATGCATTATTTATCCGTACACATACCCTTATATTATATTAAGGCAAAACAGCAAAAAAAGAAAGAGGAAATCCATCTTTTTTATGCATTTCTTAGTCGAATCTATGAAATATTCACATTTTTATCTTTTAGCATTCTTCACAAAGACTAATTCTGCTTCTCTACTTTATAGCGAAATACTTTCTTTACTAACATTCTCTTTATCCGGCTTGTCATCTTTCTGTCGTCAAAGCTGCGCATCAGAACTGATCCACAGCCAATCCAGACTCTTGTGTCGATCAATGCCCGGTTCTGTTCAATAAAATCTTCCTGCGCCGGCGATGGAAGGACTGATAAAATACAATCTGCCTCTGAGCCATTGACTGCATTCACTATTCCATGGATTCTGTCTGCATCTGTCAACTCTCCGTCTTCCAGATGGATCACGGCATCTCCTACCACACGGATTCCCTGATTATACCTTGCAAGAGCTTCCTCTGCTTTTACCAGTTCCTCCTGACTGGCTGCCAGAAGATAGATCTTATGATGGTTCTTCTGTAAATATTTCAAAAACATTCTTAAGAATAATTTATTATCCGTCTCACGCAGCAATCTTGCATCATCCGTTTTCGCTGCCTCAAGAATCTCTACACTTCCCGGAAGGACAAGATCCTGCATTGAAACCTTTTTTTTCCACTCCGGATTCTCATGTTCTTTCATCAGCGATTCCATCGATACAAGCTCAATGGTATTGACGGAATCACCTTTCATGAATTCGATTGCCTGCATCATCGCTTCTTTTGCCTTGATACAGGAAATCTCCACATCAAATATTGAAATTTTTTCTGTCATTTATGCCACCAAAGTTATCACTTTCCAAAAGCTCTGCGAATTCTAACGCAAAATAATTTCTCCCCATTCTGTCTATTTTACCAAATTTATCCTGATTTGTCAAAAGCTGTGTCATTCAAAATTTTACTTTTGTTTATCTTTCATCATTTTTATCCGCAATTTTTGTCTGTTTTTTTATCTCTCGTCTTCTTCCGGTGACCATTCCGCCAATTCGTCCTGTCTCTTTTGATGTTAATGACTTCCACCCATCCTGCATCACGCGATCTAAAAGGCCTAATTCTTCTGCTATCTCATACTTCAGTTTTTCTTCCGGTTCAAGTTCTGTAAGATTGATTGTCTTTTCCTTTTTTCTTCCCATACTTCTTATTGCTGCATACAGCATCCTCCTTTTCAGAAGTATTTACAGGAAAAGAAATTTTATTCGCCACTTACATGAATCGCACCAAGAACCTCTCCGATCGAAGCCGATATTACAAGCTCTGCCCGGACAGTTCTGGCTGTTTCTGATTTATTAATCACAACAAGGTGTTTTCCGTGAAAATAATCAATAAAACCGGCTGCCGGATAAACAACAAGGGAAGTACCTCCGATGATCAGCATGTCGGCTGATGAAATTGCTTCGACTGCCCCTTGGATCGTCTTCTGGTCAAGTCCCTCTTCATAAAGTACTACGTCCGGCTTAATCATCCCGCCGCAGCTGCATCTCGGAATTCCTTCTGAATTCTTCACATATTCCGCATCATAGAACTTCCCACATTTCATACAGTAATTTCTGTGGATGCTTCCATGAAGTTCATAGACTTTTCTGCTTCCTGCCGCCTGATGCAGTCCATCAATAT
>OHQR01000955.1_pt1 | contig 16883 bp, 10 predicted proteins | sample 1578191 | NCBI WGS metagenome assembly OHQR01 (sample SAMEA3879577, study PRJEB24766) | human gut metagenome | biome: human-associated habitat; feature: feces | place: USA | collected 1985/1987 | reverse complement strand
CCAAGCCACTCACTGAAACGGCTTTACCACCCAAATCATACAGCATACGGCTGATGGAATGAGCTCCGATCCCCCGTTCATACACAACACCATTTACCGTAAGCGGAGTCCATACCACAGACTGATTTATCTGCGGTATTCCCCAATCCTGCACAAAACAGGAGTCCTTATAAACTTCATCCAACCAGAGTTCACGCTTCGGCCCGTTATTACAAGAGGAAACAAACCACAAGTTTGCCAAAAGAGCCAATGCGATAATTACTTTTGTTCCAAATTTCATAGTACTTTGCTTTTTATTTCAGGACCGGATTAATAAACAACTCATCTATATATACCTGTTGCGGAGCTTCAAAAGCCACCTTTACATAGCGTACATTTTCATCCAGTTGGTCAAACAATATGCTTTCAATCCAGGCATCATGCTTGGCATTCTGGAAGGAAGGAGTGTCTTTAATAGATAATAAACGATACGAGTCTCCATCTAGTGAAGCATATAAATAGACTTTCGAGGGCAGTCTAATACCTCCCGGCCTATAATTTAACATACGCAGTAAAACGTCATGGAGCTCCATTTCCTTTTGCAAATCAACCTGCAGCTCATGATATCCCTTATTAAAGATTATCCAACAACTGTCTCCGGTGTTTTCCTCAGCAATCAAGCCATCCAATAATGCCGATGGAGTCTTTTCGTCCCTTATCATCTCAGGTGTCGCACCATTAGCCAATTTATCAAGGAAAGAAGCTTCAAGCAATTTCCAATATCTCGTACCCCGCTTCCAATCCATATAGTTCTGAAAAGTACAATTGGACCAAATAGGTTGTCCTAACTGAAAAGATGACATCGGATTCTCAATGATGCCACAAAACATGAAAGAAACAATATTCTCCACTCCCGCTGCCGATGCTGCTGCTTGCTGAGAAAGTAAGCGTGAATAGGCAGCCGGAATCAAAGCAGAAGTGCGGTCGTTAAGCTCATCTTCCCACGTAAACGTTTCACAGTTCGCCCATAAGGCAATATTCAGTTTATCATGAATAGTCCGCAGCTTTTGCCAGTTTTCCTTCAAGCGGACCAAAGGAAACTTTTCCCTCACACATCCCACTTCATCTTGATAGGTTATGACATCTACCTTTAGCCTAGACAACCGCCTTTCATATTCCGGATCATCAAAATCAGAATCGACCATGCCATAAGGAGAAATCAGAATTTTCTTATTCGGAGTCAATCTACGCGCCTGCTCTGCCAAAGCATTGACCGCATTCACAGCATGCTCAGAAAGTATAGGACACAAGCAATCCTCAACCGGTAAATACCATCCATAAAGCGCTTTATGTGTCCTATATATGGACGCCAACTCCTTCATCATATCCAATTGCCTTTGCTGAATCACCGGATCGCGTAAATTATCATCCTGGTCTTTAGCCCAGCCAATACTCATAAAAACCTTCATGCCTAGTCGAGCTGCCGCATCCATAATGGCATCCACCGGGCTTTTTCTATTCTCAGAATACGCCCACGGCATTAGTTTTGAAGGATAATAGGCTTCCCCTTCATTAGCTACTGCCATAAAAACTAAATATTCCATCCCCATATCTGATAATTCCTTCACCTTCTGTTCCCACATTCCAGGGTCAGTATTGTCAAAATATTGCAGATTGGTATATTTATTACATACATCCTGATAAGCTAGATTTATCCATGTACCGGTAATTGGCTTTACTTCGGAAACAATCTTGTCTTTACCTTCTTTTTTTTGTTCGTTCAAATAGTCCAAGTATCCGTTAAACAAATCAATTGTCTCTTTTTCACCTATACAGACAGACATTTCCGGATCATTAAATACACCAGGAAACTGATAACACAAAATAGTCTCAAAATTCTCAAATTGATTTAAGTCTTGAATGATTCCATCTATAGGCCGAGGATATAATGAATTATCCTGGTTGAATAAAAAAGCCTCCAAATCAAACCATAAATGAGCTTTCGCTTCATCACATACTTTTTGTAATAAATTTGCAGCTTCAAGTCCTTTTAAATCTTCTTTAGGCATTCTAGCAAATCCAAATGGACATAATATATCCAGATGCTTCAATAAGTCCGGATAAGTATCCATTCCATTAGGAATATCAAAACTATTGGTAGCCAGCATCATAGGTTTCCCTGGTGCAAAAGTATTACAGTAGGCCTTAAACTCTTTAAAGAAGGTTACAATATCCTCCTTCCTCTTCTTTCTCATCAACGGACTCTTTTCCCAATTATCTAGCCCTCCTCCACTCTCTTCCGAAATATAAAACCCATAAAAGGACTCGTGATGTCCATACTTTTCCCAAAGCTCTTTAGCCACTCGTTTATGCCATTCTAGAGATTCAGTAGTAAAATCAAACCAAGCAAACATGCCAATTCCTAGAAATACATTCATATTTCTCCTATCTGCCTCTGTCAATATAGCCTCAATAGGATCATCAGCCTTGATATCCATCCGTCCCGGATACAGATTTGAAGGATAAAAGGCTTTACCAGTATAATTTGTGACATTTACAGAATGTTTGCCTGCATATTCTTCATTGCGAAAAACCTCCTGAATAACGATAATATTCATATTCAACTTATCCATGGCTCTCACCATCTCGCCCCAATGGCTATCCGTCATTTCCTGAAGTTTTTTGTTCCAATATTTTCCCTCAGTCTCACTCCAGTGATAGATGCCAGTCCAAGCACCAGAAAGTCTCTGAGTAGAACGAATATCGGACTTACAAATTTCAATATCCTTAACTTTCCTATATAGCTTATTTTGACTTTTAACCTTAAAGATTACTCGATTTTGGCCTATCCTCTTTTCTGTATCTACAATAGAACAAACAGTCTTTGACTGACCGGGCAAAAGTTTGAAAGTAGAACGACATATCAGATGTTCATCATCTTCTTTATTCCAATACAATGAAACAATATACATTTGCTCTTGACTGCTCTTATTTACAACTCCTCCACGAATATCAAGATCAACTTGATTCGTTACAATAGCAGGAGGTATCAATGTCAGATGAATCTCATTATCTGCATATAAAGAAATAGGTATAAGCCAGAAAAAGAGCAAAAAACATATAGTTACGAAAATACACATTGCATTCTTATTATATAATAAACAAGGTTAGAATTTTATTTTTTCAATATACGACTCAATTTTCTTATCAATTTAAAGTTATAATCCCTATAACCAACATTCCATGGAGCAATTTCTTCCGTTTCTTCATACTTATTAAGTATCTCTGTTGCCTTTTTCTTTTCATTATTATAAACCAATATACACCACTGAGCTATTTCATTATGTACATGTTTAACTTTCCATTCATTCACAAGACTATCTGCCATGTCAACTTTTCCTAAGTTACGCAATGCCAGCACAACCAAAAGGTTATTTGAGTCAAAATAAGCTTCAGACATATTGCTACTTGCAATTTGAGAGAACAATTTATCTGCTTGCATACTTTGCCCTTGTTCTACATACGCAATAGCTGCCATATAGTCTTCCAAGCGAGTATCTATCAACTCCTCATCAGGCTTTCCTACCCCCAAGTTCTCCGGCCATTCTTGTGTTTTCTCTATCATTGTTAACATTTTGGCATACCTACCATCTTCCCATTCTTTCATAGCTTGATACAGACAAGCCCTGCGATAAATATCACGTCCAATATACGATCCCTCATAAGGAAGTACCTGTAACTTCTTCAGACAATTGAGACTAGCCATATACTGTCCACTCTCACAAAGAGCCATTGCATATTTTAATCCAATATAATAGTTATCTGGATATCTCTTATAAGCATTCCTTCCCACTTTTACAGCCTCTGCCCATTGCTCATGATCAACATAATAATTTAATAAATAGTACTGTGTTCTCCATGATTGATCAAGTTTTTGAGCCATGAGCAAATCGGGCAAACCAGACTTATCCTTTCGCAACTCAGCACGACTTAAATAAAAAGCAGCATAATCAGGAACATCTTTGCAACTATTCAATAAATTTAAAGCACAACATGTATTGCCAACACTCCATTGAATCAGCCCACGATAATAACTTATTTTCCAATTATCAGACAAACCTGCTGCCCATTCCAAAACTTTCAATGTATGGGCACGAAAAGGAAACACCATTTTAGGAGACTTCTTATTAGCCTCATCCAAAAATACCATTGCCCCCTTTTCATCCCCTTTCAAATGATATATATAGGCCTTCTGATACAAAGCTATTGGATAAGTATCTACAAATGATAGAAGTGTAATAGCTTCATCCAGACAGCCAATAGACTCATACCATACAGCCATTTCCATATAAGTCTCGAAAGAGAGCTCATTACAAATAAGAGAACTGAATTCTTCAGCAGTCGAGGCTTCCAATAAATACTCTTCAAATCGAACCCAATGTAGCAATGGCAACTGTTCTGTCATTTTTTCTATTTCACTCAACGCTTTTTCCGCATGATTACTTTTTCTGTAAAGGACAATCAGCAACTGCTTCGCATATAAGTTCATTTGATTATACTCCAAACTTTTTAATGCATATTGCTCAGCTTTTTCCCAATTTTCCTCTCTCATATAAAGTTCACCCAACTGCTCATAAGCAGCCGTACGAAAACCTGGAGAAAATGTTGCCACGGAAAAGCCATCTTTGGCATCTGCCAGATTTCCCATAGCACGACTACATAATCCATACAAATAGTTGGCCTCTCCATGATAAGTATCTAAACTCAACACTCGTTTTACCAATTCACAAGCATCAAGATACATCCCTTTCTTATAATACAATGAAGATAAGCTTACCAATGCCGGAATAAAATATACATCTTTCTCTAGAGCTGCTTTCAAATATTTTTCCGCATTTCCATACATTTTCTGATTTAGCCAGTCTTTACCCTGCATATAAAGCCCATATGTAGAATTCCAGTCAAAATCAGCTGGTAGTTCTTTCGGACGGTTCAGTTCATAATCATTTTTTATCTCTGAATAAACCAATTCCTTATTCCCTATTATAATTCTGAGCTTTCCTTCCGGAATATCAAAAGGCAAAGGTATATTAAAATACTCAGGAGTTAATATTTTAGCTTTTATAGGCATCTTCATCAATAATTGCCTGTCATTGTAAATTTCCATATCGGTACAAATATCTTTCAGAGCAGATAAATGAACTTCAATATTTTTTTTCAGAGTGCTCTACATATATAGCGCCTAGCGGACTTGCTTGAGAAAGACCACCGATCTCGGCTATAGGAAACCAATATTCAGTCCATTGGTCTGTCATCTGTGCAGCAAACTCATTATGATTAAATGGTGTAAAACCGCTGGTCACACCTGGCTGATTATACATTCTACCAGATTGTAGTTCCGCATATTGCCCACTATCATCAGTCAATAGTTCTTCCCAGATGGCCCCTTCACGTGAAAAACTCCAAAGATAAAATTTCATCCCCAATTTCTCATCATAATTGGAGTAATGAGCTGAACCATGTTTTTCATTATGCCAATAAATCCCAAAATAATCATTATAATCACCTATTATATGTAAAGATTTAGAAGCACCAAAATTATTATTATCATACCACGAGACATCTCGCCCCTCCTCATCAATCGGATAAGGATGCAAATCTCCCGAATGTCCTATACTATAAGTACCTGGATAATAAAATCTTGTTCCAGTTTTAGTAGCATAACCAGCATTCATCCATTGGTAATAAGGTTGATCAATAGAAGACTGATTAAACCAAGTTGTGTGCGTTGTGAAATAAGCCTTGTCCTTAGGTAAATTAATTTCGACATTCCAGACTGTACGCGTAATCCACTCATAAGAAAATATATGACAACTAACACTACCATCCACATTCTTTTTTGTAAGATAATCTATAGGAGTACTACATGTAGGAGCATGACCAATAATACCAAAATTAAATTCTATACCTCCCGATGTCCAGGGTCCTCTCATTGCCACATCACGAAATTTCACGACTCCATTAGTGTAAACAAATTCTTTATTATTAACTTTGTCTATGGCTCCCCAAATTTTCCCTCCGATTTCTGGAGTTACAGTTAGTTTCACATAATCATTTTCCAAAACAACCATTTTCCACTGCTTCTCCTGCGCTTGCATAGAAAAACCATCAAAGCGGAAATAAGGATAATAAGAATTATTAGGTGTCGCAACTGGAGATGGGTCTGAAAAAGGATAAGTCTTTGCATCACAAGTCCTTTCATAAATTTGTGCATCACTTTGTGCACAAAGACTACCATTAAAACAACACGCAAGAAACATAACAGATAAAAAAGTATTTCTATACATAGCGATCAGTTTTTAAGATATAACTATTTTTTCATACAAGGAAATAAGATATTGGGTTTATGAAAATCTGGTTTAGGCTCATTTATACTCACAGATGAATACCAAATAACCGTATTAGGCGTTGTAAAATCTGCTCTGAAAACTCCCATATAAAACTCTTCTAAATCAATTCCCAATTCCAAAAGTTCTGAAACAGACAGTCTGCCTGCAACGATATACCCTTTTTCATCTTTTATGGAACATATTTCCAGACTCTTAAAATTCCATTCATAATCAAATTTTCTATAATAGCTAGCTGAATAATCCATAACATGCCCGCTAGGATCTATCTCCATACAATAATATTGTCCCATATCTTTTGAAGCCGAAAAAAAGATTTCCACACGATCCTCAGCTTCAACATCAGACTCTTGAACAAACTCACGACACATGATTGGAGTGGCATCTGCTACATTAAAACTAAAATAAAAATATTGTGAAGAAAAGAAACACCTAAATACCGTCTCATCCTCCAAATAATCCCAAGGAGCGAAAAATGGTTTTATAGCCTTAATGGTATACCATCCCTCCCAATTGATCAGAGTCTCTAGCGGAGGGTCTTCTTTCTTCGCGTCTATGGAATAAGGAATAATTGGAGAAGTACAACTATACAGGATCTGAACAAATAAAATTATTCCTAAAAATACAGAAAACTTTCTCATAGTTCTTTTTATGCTTCTTATTTATTGTAGAATTACAAGTAGCATACATTGCTACTCGTAATTCTATTCATTTATCTTATTCCGGTAAACGATAATTCTTCAGACCATCACCATACTCTTGTACAAAATTGACATTCTTATAGGTTTCATAGTATATAGCATCGACATAAACTGCATATGCAATAATATTACGAATACCATAATGTGCATATGTGTTGATATCCGAAAGAAATACATTTTTATTCCAAGGTAATTGTACCGCTGGCTTTTTCCAGTCACTAAATAAAGACACATCCATCCAATATTCCAAAACTTGTGCCGTTTCTTTAGGGAAGACTTTTAAATTAGCCTCTAATGCATCAATATATTCACCATGAGTAATTGTCATTCCATCCCGAATAGCATCACGTTCTCTCAAAGGCTTATCCCAACGACGATTAAAAGGAGCAAATTCCAAAAAAATATCATTCTCTGGTTTTACAATTTCCGGTGCAGGAATAGTACCTTGATAAGCAAGATGTGCCAACTTTGCTTGTGGATTAACTTCTTTCAAAGCCCTTATTATCTGATTCTCTATCAACAAAGCTTGATCACTATCATTGTATTTATCACATAATTTGCAATGGCATCTCTTTCCGCCATCATCTAACCAGTAATAATATTTATTATTACTAGAAGTACATTTTTGGGCGGCAACTTTTGCATTAGCCGCTATTATACTCAAAGCCTCTTCCGATGAAGGACAACAATTAAAATCTGCTGTACGTTGACCGTTCTCATCCATACGGAAATATGCTGGATGCTCCTTGAACAAGTCTCTTGGCAACAAAGTCGCCATCATATGTTCTTGGTATTCAATATCAATAGACTTTTCACGACATTTTGAGACGAACTCCTGGTATTCAGCAGAATATATGTCAGCACCAAAAACACTAAGAGTAGTAATACCTGCATTTTCTGAAAGTTTTAACCAATCCAGAACTTCTGGTTTCTTGACGTCATCCCATGAAAGAATAATCCCTCTTGTTTGAAAAAACACATCGCCTTGAGACTCAGAAGAAGCCTCCCCTTCTTTATCTACATTTGTTTCAGTCTTTGATGAACATGATACTTGACCTAATGCCATAATACCCATCACGAATACTACACTCATTTTAAATATAAAATTCTTTCTCATAATTATCTATTTCAAAATAAAGTCATTTTTATCTTATAATCTAATATTCAATCTCTGTTAATTCCATCCTGGATTCTGAACTAAGTTACGATTTTTATCTATTTCAGACTGAGGAATAGGAAATAAATAATGTTTAGCCTTATCAAATACACGGTTTTGAAATACTGGATAACTATATGTTCCATCTGCATTTACCGTTATCTTATGCACCTTTTTATTATCAACTATTTCTGCAATTTTCCAACGTCTAACATCCCAAAATCTGTGATTTTCAAATGCCAGTTCCACACGCCTTTCTTGTCTGATCTTATTCCTCATCTCATCTTTAGTCAGATTTGCCGGTAAATCAAGTAATTGAGCACGTCTACGAATCTTATTAACTGCATTATAGACTTCTGCTGTTGGGCCTTCTGCTTCATTCAGTGCTTCCGCATAATTAAGATAAAGCTCTGCCAATCGAATAATTGCAAATCTTCGATACGAATTCCCCGATCCAGTCGTCAAATTATGTTGCTCCCATAAATACTTTCTTGTAAAATAATTAACTCGTGGTACACCACCTATATTAATATTATCTAGTCCAGTTGGAGATACATCAACCGCTCTTCCCTGCCATTGAGCCCCATGATAGAGGATACTTACATAAAAACGTGGATCTCTACCTTCAAATGGATGTACTGGATCATATCCAGATTTCAGATTAATAATCTGGTTATCATTCTCATCATAACCTAATACTGGGATCTCGCCTGTTGCAGCCATCTCATAAGAATCTACCATTTCCTGCAAAGGGCCATCTACATACCATCCTCCATATCCTAAAGGAAAACCATACCAATTCCACCAAACACATTCACTTCCACCAGAGTTTTTGCACCAAATGACTTCCGGATTAACCGTTGCAGAAAAAATATCAGCGTAATTATCAGCCAAACGATAACCATTTTGTTCAGCATAATCAATAGCAGCTTTTGCAGTACTTGCAGCCGTTTGCCATTTTGTAATGTCATTTTCTGGATTCCAATACTGACTTGCATAATATAATGTCAGCCTTGAAGCCAAAGCTTTTGCTATCGTTTGAGTAAAACGTCCCAATTGGCTTTCATCATGATTCGCCGGTAACATACTAGCAGCCGTTTCAAGATCTTGAAGAATAAAATCCACTATTTCACTAGCAGAAGCTCGTGTCAAAGTCGTACCAGTAGTTTCTCCTAAATCAATAGGTTTATCAACTATAGGTACACCACCCCACATGGTAAACAGCTGAAAATAGTAAAATGCCCTCAGGCCATAAGCTTCTCCTAACAAACGTTGCTTTCTGTTACTTGTACCGCCGGTAGAAACTTCATCAGGAATCAAATCATAATTACTCATAAAAACATTAGCACGTCTGATACAAGCATAAAAATCAGTCCAAGAACGTTGCATAGGAAATTGAGCCGCATTCCAGTTCCCATTGTTAAAATCATAGGGGGTTTGCGTAACGCCAGCAGTCTGTTGATATCCGATTTCATCTGTACCGCCTCCTAACTTATAGCGTCCTCCCAAATCTTCTGTACAAGTTTGGAAGTCCGGTAAAAATGTATAAGCATTGTTTAAGTATTCTTCAGCAGTTTGTATTTTCTGAAAAACTTCCTCCTCAGTAATACGGTCACTAGGATCTCTATCAAGAAAATCATCACATGAAGCAAATGAAATTAAAATAGAAAATCCGCACATGCTTTTTATAATAAAATTAATAAGTTTCATAATTATACTTTATTTTAATTATAATAATTAGTAATTATAACTCTACGTGTATTCCGATATTAAATACACGCTGTAAAGGATATGCCAATGCAGCACCACCTGCAGACTCCGGATCGCGATCCTTCAACCACATCTTATCCCAAACCGCCAAATTTTGTCCATTCAAATAGATACGTGCTGTAGAAATCCGCAATGAACTCAAAAACTTTTTAGGCAATGTATATCCAATTTCTACATTTCTTAATTTTATATAATCAGTATTTTGTACAAAATGATCTGTTACAACAGTATTATTCGTTGTTGAATGTGCAGCAGGTATACGTGCATTCTTATTTTCAGCAGTCCATCTCTCCAAATTGATTTTGCTACTTGGATATGTATATAAATAAGCAGTTCCACCTGTCGATGCATTCATCAGCATACTAAAATCAAAATTCTTATAGGTCACTCCTAATGATAGTCCACTCATACTACGAGGCACATTATTCACTTTAATAGGTACTCTATCAAACGCATCAATAACTCCATCTTTATTTGTGTCTACATACTTAATATCTCCAGGAACTACTGTACCAAAACTTTGTGTTGGACTATTTCTGATATCCTCTTCATCTTGAAAAAGTCCCGCCGATTTATATCCAAGTACATAACCAATTTCATAACCTCTCAGATCTTGATAATCAAAAGCTGGTATCGGTTCATCATTCTCAAGAACTTTATTACGCGCATAAGTCATTTGCAAATTAGCGAAAATTGACAAATCTTTATTTATACGCTTATTAAAACGAAGCTCTGCCTCAATACCTTTATTCTCTACTTTACCAGAATTCCTAGGAGCAACATTAGTTATACCAACATAATCAGGAACATCTCCAGGAGTAGTCAAAATATTATTTCTTTTTTCCCAGAAGTAATCAAAAGTAAACTGCACAGCATTATCCTTAAATAAGGACAAATCAAAGCCTACGTTACCTTTCGCTGATTTCTCCCAAGTAACAAATTTATTACCAACTCTACTCTCATTATATCCAGCTACTGATTGTGGAGACACTCCAAATTGATAGGTTCCCATAGCAGTTCCACCAGGAGTAAATTCCGTAATATACAGCCAACGTTGTCCACCAATTTTATCATTACCCACAGTTCCATAAGATCCTCTTAATTTAATTAGTTGGATCCATGATGGTAAAGATATAAATTTTTCATCACTCAACACCCATCCTGCAGAAAATGAAGGAAAAAACCATAACGCTTTTTAGGAGGGAAATTTTCTGAACCGTTATAACCAATATTGGCTTCTAAATAATAACGAGTATCAAAATTGTAAGCAATACGGCTACTGATTCCTTGATAAGCATATGGGAGTTCGGCATTTTGCGAACGTAAGGTTCTATTTCCTAAAAGTTGTGCGCTAATTTGATGTTTCTCCGCAAAAGTTCTATCATAATTAAGACGTACATCCAGATAAGTATAACGCTCCACCCAACGGCTGTCAGTAGTCGATAAGCGAGATTTTACACTATGTGGTTGATAAATAGCTTCACCAGTAGCATCCTTGCCTTTATACCAAAATGAATCAAATGATTGTAATCTTGTCGTATGCTGATAGTTATTGCTTTCAAAGCTAAAATAAACCTGAGCACTCAATCCTTTGGTTATAAAATCTAATTTATGTTTTGCCGACAATGTTCCTGACATCACATTTGTATGCCTGGTGTAATAACCACTCTGAGTAACAATGCCATAAGGGTTCTGCTGAAAAGGAATTTCAAGGGCGCTACCAGCTCCCAATGTTCCATCCGGATTAAATACCGGTTGAGAAGACGGAGAACGCGTTGTAATAACACTAAACACATTAGAAAAATCACTACCAGGTCCAACACGAGTTTCCAGTCGTCCGGCCAAATCAATACGTATATTCAGCATTGAAGTTGCGTCCAAATCAACATTGGAACGAAAATTATATCTATCAAACTTACTTTTTACACCATAATTCTTTTCAAAAATATCCTGATGTTTCAAAAGAGTCCCTTGATTTACATAGCTTCCGGAAATAAAATATCGCAGTTTTCCCAATGCACTTCCTGATATATTGATATTATATTGGCTCTGCATAGAGTTCTTCTTCAAAATTTCATCAAACCAGTTAACGTTAGGATATAAGTAAGGATCTGAACCATTTTTAATAATATCCAATACTTCCGGCGTATAGCGTTCAGTCTGTCCATCATTCATATCCATATCTCTATAATAAAGAGCTTGCTCATAAGAACTCATTGTTTCGGGCAGACGAATAGGTTGCTGAACCGCTTGTTGAACAGTAAAAGAAATAAGCGGTTTTTCACGATCAACTCCTCGTTTAGTAGTCACAACAATAACTCCATTAGCACCTTGTATACCATAAAGAGAGGATGAAGACGCATCCTTCAAAATTGTTACAGACTCAATTTCATTAGCATCTAACTGATTAAAATCTGTTTGAGAACGAGGTAAACCATCTATAACAACTAGCGGGTTTGATGTCCCATATGTACCGACACCACGGATAAATAGAGAAGACGCATCTTCGCCTGGCTGTCCAGAAGTCTGTACAGTAATCAATCCTGGCAATTTACCCGCCAAAGCATTACTAAGATTTGCAACAGGACTCTGTTTTAATTCTTTCGTTTGAATTGTAGATATAGCCCCTGTCACTGAGCGCCGAGTCTGTCTATTATTCATACCTACAACCACTACTTCATCTAGAAATTGCGAGGATTCTTCTAATATAATATCGAAAGAAGTTTGCTGTCCTATCTTTATTTTTTTCTCATCAAAACCAATAAATGAAATACTTATTTCTGCATTTTTCGAAACTGATAATGTGAACTTACCATCAATATCTGTAATAGTACCATTACCCTTTTTATTCAGTTCTACAATGTTGGCACCAATAATTGGTTCCCCTTTGTTATCCTTTACTACTCCAGTTATTTTAATACTTTCTTGCAGAGAGAAATATATACCTTCCGTTTCATTCGCATATGTTTCCCAAACAGAATACGCAAAAGCCTTTTCACCTATTATCCCCAATAATAGGAATATACACAAGGAGATATACTTCCTTGAAAAACAATGTCTAACGATTGTGTTTTTTTTCATGGTCTTATAGAAATTAAGTTATACAAATTATATATTACTCTTTAATTGTTCTAAAATCTGCCAGCATTGATATAGCCCTCGTGGAACATGAAAACATCCCTTCCATTTGCCACCTTTCAAAGGCAATAGAACTTCACCTCTACGATTCAAATACCCAAACCACTCTGGATATTCAGTATCTTTGAAATGACTCCATGTATAGTCATGCACTCGCTCAAACCACTCCAAACAATTTTTATCACCCGTCAATTGATATCCCTTTAGCATTGATATCAATGTTTCAATATGAACCCACCATAATTTCTGATCCCATTCCAGTTGCTGTGGAGGACATTTATCACGATCCATGAAATAGACAATCCCACCATACTCCTTATCCCAACCATATTCAGCCATTGTTAAAGTAATATCTTTAGCTTTCTCTATTAATTCTGGACGATTCAATCGTTTACCTAAATCCATTATAAACCACATCGCTTCAATAGCATGTCCTGGAGTCACTTGCCGTCCTTCAAATGAATCAGAAAGTTCCCCACTAGCAAGTACATTTTCTACAATAATACCTCCCAACTCCGGGCGGTAAAAGACCTCCATTACTTCATGAATACAAGTATCAATTGTACTCATTAGAAATTTGTCATCCAGAAGATGCTCTATTTCTAAAGACAGATTACAAAGGATCATAGGCAAGGCAAATCCTTTTAAATTGCGGGTTCCTGGATAAAGTTTATTCCATTTACCTTTAGGATTATCCACCTTTGATAATACAATATCAAAAGTTCTTTTGGCAATATCTGCATACTCTTGATTACCTGTAGCTAAGCTAAGTTGCCCGAAGGCCATCGTAGCAAATGTATAAGAGAAGATATTATAGGGTTCCACCAAAGGAGCCCCCTTCCGGTCCAAAGAAAAATACCAGTTATAATTGCCATCATGACCATGCTTTTTCAAGAATTCACCACCTTGAACTGCACAATCCAGCCACTCTTTCTGCTTTTCCACTTTATTATAAAGCATGGAAAATAACCAAACTTCACGGCCTTGAAGCCAGACAAATTTATCCGTATCGAATACTTCACCTCTACGATTCAAACAAGTGTAATAACCACCCTGCTCAAAGTCTTGCGAGCGATGCAACCAGAAAGGAAGTACATTTTCAAAAAGTTCATTTTTGTACTGCGCTGCTAACTGTTTAAAGTCCATAATTCATATTTTTATAAGGTCGATTATTTTTTCATCCAATAGCGTTCTATTTCTTCCAAAGACTTACCGGTAGTCTCAGGAATCAATTTCCAGACAATCAGAAGATAAGGTATACACATCACAGCAAACAACAAGAATGTCCCAGCGGGGGTAAGATTCTGAAGCATCCATGGTGTCAGTTGTCCTACAAGATAAGTACCTACCCATAAGGAACATCCGGCTAGAGACATTGCCATCCCACGAATACGGATAGGATACATTTCCGAAAGCAGTACAAAAATGACTGCACAAATAGAAATAGCACAACAAAAAACATAAAACAAAAAGAAAAACAACAAGAAGTTATTTGGCAAATTGAGCGTTTCAGCAAAACTAAAATAAAATCCAATTAATAATAATGAAAGTATCATACCAGACACACCATAATACACAAGTTTCTTTCGTCCAACTTTATCTATAATGAAAACTGCAATAACTGTGGTCACAGCATTAACTACACCTACCAGCACTTGACTAAACAGAGCATCTCCACCTGACAGACCTGCTTCTTCAAAAATGGTAGGTCCATAATAAAGTACCGCATTTACTCCCATAAACTGTCCAAGGATAGCAATGGCCGCCCCTATTAATACTGCTTTGAGAATTCCTGGTTGCAACAAAAAACTCCAATCGGATTTAACTTCTGACCGAATGACGGATTTTATTTCTTGCAATTGCTCTGTAGTATCTTGTGGAACAAGATATATTTTCTGAAGAATACTCTTTGCTAAACCATCACGTCCTTTCAATATCAACCAACGTGGACTTTCTGGAATAAAGAAGAGTATAAAGAAAAAGAGTAATGATGGAATACAAGAAAAGCCCAACATGCCTCTCCATACCTCTGAAACAAAAATCAGGTTCAGCCAATCAACACTTAGCACAAGTCCACTCTGAGACAAATGGAGTAATTGTAAATTTGTCAAATATGCACCTAAAAAACCTATAGTAATAGCTAATTGATACAAAGCAACCAACCGTCCCCGATACTGAGCTATTGAAACTTCCGATATGTACAAAGGAGATACAACAGAAACAATTCCAATACCTATACCTCCCAACATACGTGCAAACACCAGTTGTTCCAAAGAGTCACTAAATGCACAGCCAATACCTGATACTGAAAAAAAGACCGCTGCTATCAACATTGTTACTTTCCTTCCCCACATATCGCTCAACTTACCAGCAAACAGTACACCTATAATAGAACCGATCAAGGCACAACCAACAAACCAACCAATCTGGATTTCATCCAATCCAAACTTCACAGTTACTTGAGATATAGTTCCTGAGATGACCGCAGCATCATACCCAAACAAAAAGCCTCCCAAAGCTGCCACGACAGACAAAAATATTAAATAAGAAAAATTTATATTTGACTTCATACCTATTATATATTATTTGATTCCAAAATATTCTTTATATCTGTCATATAAGTGTCCTGCCTGCAGATAAGCAGATTGTGGACTCATAAAATGAGAGAATTCAAAAGTAATAGCTTTATCATAACCTGCACGTTTAGCTGCTTCCAATTTCATACGAAGCTTATCAAACTTAATGGGCAAGAAACGGATAGGCATATCACGATCAAATGTCTCTGCATTAGTCCAGCACTGTATACCATATTTATCTGCTAATTTTTTATTTATAGTAAAGAACGTATCTAACTCATCATAATCTATATGTCCATCCTGAAAGGCACAAGCATCAATAACTTCATGGATACCATCAAAAATTTCGTTCCATTCTTTTTCATGTTCTTCCACAGATATCACATCCGCTTTTGTCAACTGCCCCCCATTTACCATAACAGCCTTTTTCCCATCAATCCAAGGAGATATAAAAGTAGGTAAGCCACCAGAGACATCTTTACACTGCTTACCCATAGTATAAAATGCATTAATAGCTCCCTTAGTTTTCCGGCTAATTTCACCACTTATATACCAACCACCAAAACTTTTATGATGTTTCCCATAACGCTTCCAAACCTCATCAATAACATATTTATTATCTTCCACCTCCCAACTTAACTCCCCCGTATCCCAATAACGCCCAGAATCATACAAACCAAAATAGAAGATCATATCATACTTATCAGCCAAATTCAAAAACATATCCACCAAATCTACAGAAGGCATATAGCAACCTTTCTTGAGCAGATATTCAGAAGGATAAGTAATAAACTTCCTATAACCTGAACGTATTAAAATAACAGTGTCAATCCCCATTCCCTTCATATATTGAAAATCTCGTTCCCATTCCCTTACCCCCCCAATTCTGGTGAGGAATATCATGCGAAATCTCATCTAAAAACGTTCCAGTTATTTTCAACCCATTATTTAAGAGAGTATCAGACTTACTTTCCCAAGTATTTTCCAGTACTTGAGATAGCTCTATATTACTATTGGGAATAGCACTCAAAAATGAGGGGACTGTAAATAGTGAAGCTCCAGCTAATACTGACTTTTTTAGAAAATCTCTTCGATTATTTGCTCTCATTTGTTTTAGGTTTTTCTTAGTATTCTTTTATTTATCTGCTACAAATAT
>OHQR01000937.1_pt1 | contig 17102 bp, 20 predicted proteins | sample 1578191 | NCBI WGS metagenome assembly OHQR01 (sample SAMEA3879577, study PRJEB24766) | human gut metagenome | biome: human-associated habitat; feature: feces | place: USA | collected 1985/1987 | reverse complement strand
GAAGTGCCACTTTGAAAGATACTGCTTTTGACATCATTTCCTTAAATGATAATGCAGTATTGGTTGAGGGCAAGCTATACAAGAAAAATGAAGTCGTAAAAACTATTCGTACCGATATTGAGGGTGTCGGTTCTACTTCTGCTGACCTCTTACCTTATGGAAAATTCCGTATCGTTGAAAGTGAAGCTCCAAACGGATATTTGACAGACGGTGCAAAGCCGATTGATTTTACAATCACAGAAAATGGAAAAATCGTGGACTTAACCGACAAAGCCCATTCTATCTACAATCAGATTAAGCGTGGAGATATTGAGGGCGTGAAAATCGGTGCAGGCACACACAAACGTCTTGCTGATGTTCCCTTTAGGATCACAAGCAAGACGACGGGGGAAAATCATGTTGTGGTAACTGATGATAACGGGCAGTTCTCCACTTCTGCTGAATGGGCTTCTCACAAGCATAATACTAACGCAGGCAAGACCAGTGAGGACGGTGTGTGGTTTGGAACTTCTGAACCAGACGACAGCAAGGGTGCATTACCTTATGATACCTACATCATTGAAGAAATGCGTTGCGACAGTAACAAAGGCTTTGAACTTATCCCACCTTTTGAAATCGTGGTATCAAGAAATAACCTTGTGATTGATTTAGGAACGCTGACTGATGAATACGAAAAAGAAATCTCTATCCATACCACAGCGACCAGCAAAGACGGCGAAAAGACTATCCTTGCAGGAAAAGAGGTTACAATCGTTGATACTGTCAAATTAGACGGACTTACAAAAGGCACAAAGTATCAGTTGAAAGGCTGGCAGATGTTAAAGGAAGAAAACGCCGAGCTTATCATTGACGGGAAACGTGTAGAAAACGATTATACCTTTGTCGCTGATGATGAAGAAATGAAAGTGGAAATTTCCTATACATTCAATGCGTCTGCTTTAGGTGGCAAAAACCTTGTTACCTTTGAAGAATTATATGATTTCAGCAATTCAGACGAACCCGTAAAAGTTGCAGAACACAAAGACATTGAGGACGACGGGCAAACGGTACTTATCACAGAGCGTATCATCAAGATACATACTACCGCTACCGATAAGGACGGCAACAAAGAGCTTAAAGCAGGAAAAGACGTTACAATCATTGATACCGTAACCTTAGAGGGCTTAGAAGTCGGTACACAGTACAAACTTGTGGGCTGGCAGATGTTGAAAGAAGAAAATGCAGAACTTCTTATCAATGGAAAACGTGTGGAAAGTGATTACACTTTTATTGCTGACAGCGAAACTATGAAAGTGGAAGTTGCTTTTACGTTTGACGCTACTTCTCTTGACGGCAAACAGCTTGTAACTTTTGAGGAATTATACGATTTAAGCAATCCAGACGAGCCGAAGAAAGTTACCGAGCATAAGGATATTGAGGATAAGGGACAGACGATTACTTTTAAGGAAAAGCCAGAAGAACCAGAGAAACCCGAAACACCACCGACACCGGAAAAGCCTAACAGACCTAGCGACAGTCCCAAAACGGGCGACAGTACAAATGTAATGGTATTTATCGTGATGTTGCTTGCGTCTGCTGGTGGACTGGCTGGAACATATCTTTACAAACGCCGTAAAATGAAGAAATCATAAGGCGGTAACGGTATGAGGAAAGAAAAATCACGCTCTCCGCCGAAGCTGTCAAACGGCAGATTTTTGCTTATTCTGGCTTGTCTGCCTACAACCTGCAAGAACACGGATAGTCAAGGGTGCGTAAGCATTGATTTTACCCTTTACTATCTGGGGGATTGCTGGTACTTTCCAAACCGCCAGAATAAGAAATCACAATTAAAAAACTTATCAAATATAGAAAGAAACGAGGTAAAACAATATGGAAATGAAATATGTCGTGCCAGATATGGCACAGTCTTTTGGAACTCTTGAATTTGCAGGCGAAAGCGAGCCAGTCTTTGAAAGAGATAAAAATAATCGCAGGGTCTTAGCCAGACGAAGCTATAACCTTTATTCCGACGTACAGAAAGGCGAAAATGTTGTGGTAGAAATTCCCGTGCAGGCTGGCGAAAAGAAGTTCAAGTATGAGCAGAAAGTAAAACTTGTCAATCCGAAGTTATATGGCAGAGGTTACGCAATCGGGGATATGGGACATACCGATTATGTATTAGTTGCTGATGATATTGTAGCAGTTGAAGAAAAGTAAAGGAGTGAAGAATTTATGAGATTATCAAACGGGTTTGTTATTGACAAAGAGAAAACATTTGGAGAATTAAAATTTACAGCAGTGCGTGATGTGTTCTTACAAAATGAGGACGGGACACCGAGTACCCAGCTTAAAAAGCGTATCTATGATTTGAAGTGCAGTCTGCATGGTGGAATTATCCCCGTGTCTGTACCGCCAGAAGTACCGTTAAGGGAATTTCCGTACAATGCAGTTGTGGAGCTTGTCAATCCCGTAGCCGATACGGTATCACGAAAAACCTATACGGGTGCAGATGTAGACTGGTATGTAAAGGCAGAGGATATTGTGTTGAAGAATAAAGGCAACCAGAACGCAGGCAATCCACAGAATAATAACACGCAGGGACAACCGAAAAAATAGTAATTGATATACCTTTCAAAAAAAGTGTTGTTCAATTAAAATATACTGTTGACATTCAATGTACTGTGTAGTACGATATACCTATCAAGAAAACAGTGAGGTGAACAACATGAACTTAGACAAATGGAAATCTCAAATAGTGCGAGGTACATTGGAATATTGTATTTTGCTAATGCTGGATAAAAAAGTATATTATGGGTATGAGATTTTACAAGAATTGAGCAAATATCCTATAATTACTTCTACGGAAAGTACAGTATATCCATTGTTAAGAAGATTACAAAAGGAAAACTACTTGCAATCAACTTGGCAAGAGTCCACAGAGGGCTTGCCACCTCGTAAGTATTATTCATTAACACCAGACGGAAAAAATTATCTGGACGCTATGAATACTGAATGGGAAAATTTATTAAATGCTATGTCTGATTTGAAAGGAGAATAAAATTATGAATACTACGTTTGAAAAATACTTAGATACTATTGATAAATGTTTGAAACCACTTCCAACTTCTGAACGTGTTGATATTGTAAAGGAAATAAAAGGCTCTATTTTAGAAATGGAAAGCCAAAACCTCTCAACAGAACAAATTTTAACTAGATTAGGAAAGCCAAAAGACCTTGCAAAAGCCTATCTTGGAGATTTACTTGCAAAGGAAAACAATTTTAGCTGGAACAGATTTTTAACAGTTTGTGCTTTTTATAGCTTAGTAGGTTTTTCTGGATTGTTTGTAATACCAGTTTTAGTTATTGTTGCACCTACTTTTATTCTGTGTGGTGTTGCTTCTGCTGTATTAGGGATTATAAAATTAGTAGATTATTTATTACATTTGAATATTCCTTATGTAGATTATATTGGTTTTCAATTTGGAAATACAGCTTTAAGCCCTATCCCAGTATTTATCTTATCACTAATCACGGGGATAATCTTGTTCTTATTAGGACGAGGTGCATGGAAGTTATTGATTACCTATTGCAAAGGTATTAGTAAAACTAAAAACAATTTATCAATTTAATATGTATGTGTATTTAAGCAGTTAGTCTTAGGATTGACTGCTTTTTCACACCCAGAAAGGAGTGATTGATTTATGCGTAAGATTTGGAACAAAGGACACCGTATCAGAGCCAGCGACAAGCACCTTGTCTACCACTTTTCCATAGGGACGCTTCTGTTTTTGTTCGTAGCGGTTCTTCTGCTACTGAATATCAAACAGCTCATGCGTACCGATTGGGAGCATTTCAGCTTGTTAGAGAACGGCTTGACGCTCTCCCCTTACAACTTCATAACCATACTGATAGCGACTGGTGTTTGTGCATTGGTCGCTTTTCTGTATTACCGCTTCTGTTACGACAGTTTCAAGAAGCTCCTGCACCGTCAAAAGCTGGCAAGAATGATACTGGAAAATAAGTGGTATGAAGCCGACACCGTACAAGACAGCGGTTTTTTTACTGACCTGCAAAGCAGATCAAGGGAAAAAATCGTCTGGTTTCCAAAGATTTATTATCAAATGGAAAAGGGACTGCTTCATATCCGCTGTGAAATTACGCTGGGAAAATATCAAGACCAGCTTTTACGGTTAGAGGATAAATTGGAAAGTGGCTTATATTGCGAGCTGACCGACAAGACCCTGCATGACGGCTATATCGAATATACCCTGCTTTATGATATGATAGCGAACCGCATTACCATTGATGAAGTACGGGCAGAAAACGGCTGTCTTAGACTGATGAAAAATCTTGTCTGGGAATATGACGCACTCCCTCACGCTCTGATTGCTGGTGGGACTGGTGGCGGTAAAACCTATTTTCTGCTGACGCTCATTGAAGCCTTACTGCATACAAACGCTGTCCTTTACATTTTAGACCCAAAGAACAGCGACCTTGCGGACTTGGGAACAGTCATGCCAAACGTCTACCATACTAAAGAAGAAATGATAGATTGCGTCAATGCCTTTTATGAGGGCATGGTACAGCGAAGCGAGGAAATGAAGCGACACCCGAACTATAAGACGGGCGAAAACTATGCCTATCTGGGACTGCCACCCTGCTTTCTTATCTTTGATGAATATGTGGCGTTTTTTGAAATGCTGGGGACGAAAGAAAGCGTGAGCCTGCTTAGCCAGTTAAAGAAAATCGTCATGCTGGGACGGCAGGCTGGATATTTCCTTATCGTTGCCTGCCAGCGTCCAGACGCAAAGTATTTCTCGGACGGGATAAGGGATAACTTCAATTTCCGTGTGGGACTTGGGCGTATCAGTGAATTAGGTTACGGTATGCTGTTCGGTTCAGATGTGAAAAAGCAGTTTTTTCAGAAGCGTATCAAGGGGCGTGGCTATTGTGATGTAGGAACAAGCGTCATAAGTGAATTTTACACGCCTTTAGTCCCAAAAGGACATGATTTTTTGCAGACTATCGGCTTTCTTGCACAAGCAAGGCAGGACGGGACGGCGACGTGCGAAGCGAAAGGCGACGGCACGGACTAGCCGTTGCTGGTGTGGCGTTAGCCACGCCAGCAGGTAAAACCCCTCGGTATCTAACAGAGGGGTACGTTTGCAAATAGACAATAGACAAAAAACATAGGAAACATAAGGCTTCTGGCATGGTTTCCTAACAAAAATCGGCTGTGAAGTCGCCTTAAAAAACTTCACACTTTACAGATTGGGGGTATGGTTCTGAATGAAGAACAATGGATAAAAGAATTACGGGAGAAACGGGTTGCTTACGGTATCTCGCAAGGCAGACTGGCGGTGGCTTCTGGTATCACAAGAGAATATCTCAACAAGATAGAAAGCGGAAAAATGAAGCCGTCAAAGGAACTTCTGGAAACTCTGCATAAGGAACTGGCAAGGTTCAATCCAGAAGCACCGCTTACCATGCTGTTTGATTATGTGAAAATTCGTTTTCCCACGCTGGATATACAGCACATCATCAAAGATATATTAAAACTGAATATCAATTATATGCTCCATGAAGATTACGGACATTACAGTTATACGGAGCATTATTCTTTAGGGGACATCTTTATCTATACGTCGGCTGACGAAGAAAAAGGTGTCCTTTTAGAGTTAAAGGGGCGAGGTTGCAGGCAGTTTGAAAGTTACCTGCTGGCACAGCAAAGAAGCTGGTATGACTTCCTCATGGACGCACTCATAGACGGGGGCGTGATGAAACGTATCGACCTTGCTATCAACGACCATACGGGCATTTTAGATATTCCAGAGCTTGCGGAAAAATGCAGAAAACGGGAATATATCGGAAAATCCAGAAGTTATAAGTTTTACCAGTCGGGCGAGCTTATTAAGCACAGAGAGGACGACAGAGAATATATGGGACGCACCCTTTATCTTGGTTCGCTGAAATCAGATGTGTATTTCTGTATCTATGAAAAGGACTATGAGCAGTACGTCAAGTTAGGGACACCTCTGGAAGAAGCCGACATTATCAACCGTTTTGAGATACGGCTTCGCAATGAACGTGCCTATTATGCAGTACGAGATTTGCTGACCTATTATGACGCAGAGCAGACCGCCTTTTCTATCATCAACCAGTATGTGAGGTTTGTTGATGAAGAACCAGACAAGCGAAAAAATGACTGGAAACTCAATGAACGCTGGGCTTGGTTTATCGGCGATAACAGACAGAGCTTGAAGCTGACGACAAAGCCAGAGCCTTACACCTTAGACCGTACATTGCGGTGGGTACAACGGCAGGTAGCACCGACCTTGAAAATGCTGAAAAAGATTGATAAGGGAAACGGTACAGACTACATGGAAACAATCGAACAGCAGGCAAAGCTCACAGAAAAGCATGAAATGATAATCAAACAGCAGACGACCCCTGCAAAAGATTTGGTGGAAAGTTAGGAGTGATAAAAAATGTGGGTATTATTAAAAGACTTCCTGCTGGTATCTATGGGAATGGGTATCGGCGTAGTCTTGATGTGTATTTTGAATGTCGGCAAAGAAGCTGACTATGAAATGAAATAATTAAAAGAAAGCGAGGACAATTAAATGAATTTCGGACAAAATTTGTATCAATGGTTTTTATCAAATGCACAGAGCTTGGTGCTTATGTCGATCGTGGTTATCGGTATCTACTTAGGTTTCAAGCGTGAGTTTTCCAAACTTATCGGCTTCTTGGTAGTTGCCTTAATTGCTGTCGGCTTGGTATTCAATGCTGGCGGTGTGAAAGATGTACTGTTAGAGCTGTTCAATAAGATTATCGGTGCATAAAATATTGAAATTATCTTTAATTGCAGAGCAAAAAATGATATGATAACATAAAATCTTTCATAAAAACAAAATACATTCTTTCGTGCTTTTTAAGATTTTTACTGTATCATTTTATTTAAAATTACTGTGAAAGGACGATTACTATGTTATCTACAATTTATGCTTTGCTATGTATTATAGTTCCTTGTTCCTTATACCAGCTTATTATTTGCAAGCGTCAAAACAAAAAACAAGAAAACAAAGCAATTCATTTTGTATGGGTATATATTTTTCTGTTATATATCTACTTGACGTTCTCTGTTGCAGGTATAGGTAGTATTTGGGATATTGGACATTATGATACGATTATAAGATTAGAGGAAATCAATTTATTACCGTTTCAGTCTGAGGGGATAATGACTTATGTTTTAAATATTATAATGTTTTTACCTCTGGGCTTTTTAATTCCTTTAATTTGGAAACGATACAGAAATCCTCTGAAAATTTTTATGATAGGCTTCGGTTTTTCATTATCCATTGAACTTTGCCAGTTATTCAATCGGAGAAATACAGATATTGATGATTTAATGATGAATACGCTAGGGGCAGTTATTGGATATTTTATTTGGAAATTGACAAAAAGGTTATTTAAAAATATTAACCATAAATCTATTTCTCTTTCTAAACTAGAACCTATTGTATATTTAACTCTTGCAGTTTTAGGAGAATTTCTATTATTCAACTGGAGAATTTTTCTCTAGTGCTAACAAAAATATTTACACAAAAGGCAGTTAGTCTTAGGATTGACTGCTTTTTTCGTACCTAAATTTCAGATTGGAGTGATGAAATGAACGATGTTTTTAAGGATATGCAGGTAAAAGTTGGTTGCGATTATCTTTCTGACCTGCCCTCTTACAAGCGTAAGGTGTGGCATGAAATGAAACGACTGAACCCTGCCAACTATGAAGAAAGACAGTTAGAAGATTTTTCAAAGTATGTGTTTGGTATGTCGTACCAGACCATAAAAGATGTGATGAAACAACAGAAAGGACGTGAGGAACAATGCAGGAAACAAGGGTACTGGTGGAAACGAGAGGAACAACTGGCGAAGAAACAATATCATACTGGTTCGACTTGCCGATAGATGTTGCCGAGTTTGAAGAAAAGTTAGGTATCGGTGCAGAAAGTGGGGATTACCGTATTATCGAAAAGGTGTTGCCTTATGCTGATGAAGTCCACGAACATACAAGCGTGTACCAGCTCAACGAATTAGATTTTATGTACCGCCAGCTTTCAAGCGATATGCAGGAAGAATATGTATCACTACTTAAGGTGTTTGAGAATTTAGAAGCACTTTATATTTGCAGGAACGTGATTACGGTTTATCCCAACTGCAAAAGCATGATTGATGTTGCAAGGCAAAAGTTGATGAACGACCCGACATTTAAGCATTTATCCGAGGACTGTCAAGAATATTACTTTGACTTTGAAGCCTATGCTTCTCACTTGCAGGAACACGGGAAATTTTTAGTAACAGAACACGGTATCTTTGAACTGCCAGAGTAAGAAATGAGGTGGTGCTTATGATTGATGATATGGCGGTTTACATTGCTAATCTTGGCAAATACAATGAGGGCTATTTAGTCGGTGCTTGGTTCACATTTCCCATTGACGAGGAAGATGTAAAAGAAAAAATCGGCTTGAATGAACAGTATGAGGAATACGCTATCCATGATACCGACAACTTCCCCATTGCGATTGGCGAGTATGTTTCCATTGAAGAACTCAATGAGATGTATGAAATGATAGAGGAACTTCCCGACTATATCGTAGAGTGTCTGGACGAATTTATCAGCCACTACGGGACGCTGGAAGAAGTCGTGGAACACAAGGACGATATTTATTATTATCCCGACTGTGAAACCATGACAGACGTTGCCTACTACTACATAGACGAATTGCAGGCACTTGGGGATATTCCACCCAGCTTGCAGAACTACATTGACTATGAAGCCTACGGGCGAGATTTGGATATGGGCGGTTGCTTTATTGAAACAAGCCGAGGTATGTGCGAGATACCATATTAACGCTGGAAGATCAGCGACAAGCATTGTTGCTACTGACAGCGTATTTCTCTTTTAAGGGACAGTCTGAAAATGGCTGTCCTTTTCTCTTTGAAGAATTTACGAAAGGAGCTGAAAGAACTTGAAAAAGATTAAATCTTATACGGGTATCTGGAACGTGGAAAAAGTCTTGTATGCAATCAATGACTTTAACTTGCCCTTTCCCGTTACTTTTACACAGATTACATGGTTTGTGATTACAGAATTTATCATCATTCTGTTTGGGGATATTCCCCCACTTTCCATGATTGAGGGAGCATTTCTCAAATACTTTGGTATTCCCGTTGCTCTCACTTGGTTTATGTCGCAGAAAACCTTTGACGGAAAGAAGCCGTACAGCTTTTTGAAATCACAGATAACCTATGCCCTGCGACCTAAAATCACTTATGCAGGAAAAGCCGTAAAACTGCATAAGCAGATACTCAATGAAACAATCACGGCAGTAAGGAGTGTGAACTATGTTCCCGATAAAATATATTGACAATAACCTTGTCTGGAATAAGGACAATGAGGTGTTTGCTTATTATGAGCTGATACCGTACAACTATTCTTTCTTATCCGCAGAGCAGAAATTTATCGTGCATGACAGCTTTCGACAGCTCATTGCACAGTCCCGTGAGGGTAAAATTCATGCGTTGCAGATTGCCACAGAAAGCTCAATACGAAGTATGCAGGAGCAGTCAAAGAAACTGGTAACGGGAAAATTAAAGGAAGTTGCCTACCAGAAGATAGACGAACAGACCGAAGCGTTAGTATCTATGATTGGGGACAATCAAGTGGACTACCGCTTTTTTCTTGGCTTTAAGCTCATGGTTACGGAAGAACAGCTCAATCTGAAGAACATCAAAAAATCGGCGTGGCTGACGTTCACGGAATTTCTCCATGAAGTGAACCATACGCTGATGAATGATTTTGTTTCCATGCCGAATGATGAAATCAACCGTTACATGAAAATGGAAAAGTTACTGGAAAATAAAATCTCCCGTCGCTTTAAGGTGCGTCGCTTGGAAATCAATGATTTTGGGTATCTCATGGAACATCTTTACGGCAGGGACGGTATCGCTTATGAAGATTATGAGTACCAGCTACCAAAGAAAGAATTGAAAAAGGAAACGCTGATAAAATACTACGACCTTATCCGTCCGACAAGGTGTGTGATTGAGGAATGCCAGCGGTATTTACGATTGGAGCATGAGGACAAGGAAAGCTATGTGTCTTATTTTACCGTCAATGCGATTGTCGGGGAGCTCGATTTTCCGTCAAGTGAAATCTTCTATTTCCAGCAACAGCAATTCACATTCCCCGTTGATACTTCTATGAATGTAGAAATCGTGGAGAACCGAAAAGCATTAACGACAGTTCGCAACAAGAAAAAGGAATTAAAAGATTTGGATAACCACGCCTATCAAGCAGGAAGTGAAACCAGCTCAAATGTGGTGGACGCATTAGACAGCGTGGACGAGCTGGAAACGGACTTAGACCAGAGCAAAGAAAGTATGTATAAGTTAAGCTACGTGATACGGGTGTCTGCACCCGATCTTGACGAGCTGAAACGCCGTTGTGATGAAGTCAAGGACTTTTACGACGACCTCAATGTAAAGCTGGTGCGTCCTGCTGGGGATATGCTGGGGCTTCATTCTGAATTTCTTCCTGCCAGCAAGCGATATATCAATGATTATGTGCAGTATGTAAAATCAGACTTCTTGGCAGGGCTTGGGTTTGGTGCTACCCAGCAGTTAGGGGAAAACACGGGTATCTATATGGGCTATTCCGTTGATACGGGAAGAAATGTGTATCTGCAACCGTCCCTTGCCAGTCAAGGTGTAAAAGGTACAGTAACAAACGCCCTTGCTTCTGCTTTTGTCGGTTCGCTTGGCGGTGGGAAGTCGTTCTGCAACAATCTTCTGGTGTATTACTCCGTTCTCTTTGGGGGACAAGCGGTTATTTTAGACCCAAAATCAGAGCGTGGCAACTGGAAAGAAACACTCCCAGAAATCGCCCATGAAATCAATATCGTAAACCTTACCAGCGACAAGGACAATGCAGGACTTCTTGACCCATTCGTGATTATGAAGAATGTAAAAGACGCTGAAAGTCTGGCAATCGACATCTTAACATTCCTTACGGGTATTTCCTCTAGGGATGGCGAAAAATTCCCCGTACTTCGTAAGGCGGTACGCTCCGTTACCCAGAGCGACAGTCGGGGCTTGCTCCATGTGATAGACGAGCTACGCCGTGAAGATACGCCCATATCAAGAAATATCGCAGACCATATCGACAGCTTCACGGACTACGACTTTGCACATCTGCTGTTTTCAGACGGTACGGTAGAAAATGCTATCAGTCTGGATAACCAGCTCAATATCATTCAAGTAGCCGACCTTGTACTGCCAGATAAAGATACCACTTTTGAGGAATACACGACCATTGAATTATTGTCGGTGTCTATGCTGATTGTGATTAGTACCTTTGCCCTTGATTTTATCCATTCGGACAGAAGCATTTTTAAGATTGTCGATTTGGACGAAGCGTGGGCGTTCTTAAATGTGGCACAAGGCGAAACTTTATCAAATAAGCTGGTTCGTGCTGGACGAGCTATGCAGGCAGGCGTTTATTTTGTTACCCAGTCTGCCTATGACGTGTCAAAGGAAAGTCTGAAAAACAATATCGGCTTGAAGTTTGCCTTTCGTAGTACCGACTTGGACGAGATAAAACAGACCTTAGAGTTTTTCGGTATCGACAAGGACGACGAGAACAACCAGAAACGCTTGCGTGATTTGGAGAACGGACAATGCTTATTGCAGGACTTATACGGGCGTGTCGGTGTGGTGCAGATACACCCAGTCTTTGAAGAACTGCTACACGCCTTTGATACCAGACCGCCCGTACAGAGAAATGAGGTGGAGTGATGAAAGAAAGGATAAAAGGTGCGTTCACAAAAAAGAAGATTTTCCACTTTCTCAAAATGGCTCTGTTCGTGGTGGCACTCTCCCTTATCCTGCTTTCACTTCTGGGGACGGTGGCTCATGCGACGGGGCTTGTGGACGATACCATAAACGCAGAAAATCTTTACTCAAAATATCCCCTTTCCAACTACCAGCTTGATTTTTATGTGGATAATAGCTGGTCGTGGCTTCCGTGGAACTGGCTGGACGGTATCGGAAAATCGGTGCAATACGGGCTTTACTGCATTACCAACTTTGTCTGGACGATAAGCCTTTATTTAAGCAATGCTACGGGCTATGTGGTGCAGGAAGCCTACAAACTTGATTTTATTAACGATATGGCAGACAGTATCGGAAAGAGCATACAGACCCTTGCAGGTGTAACCGAGAACGGCTTTTCTTCTACGGGCTTCTATGTTGGTTTCCTGCTTCTCATTATCTTAGTGGTGGGACTTTATGTTGCCTATACGGGACTGATAAAAAGAGAAACCAGCAAGGCACTTCACGCTGTTATCAACTTTGTGGTGGTGTTCGTGCTGTCCGCTTCATTTATTGCCTATGCTCCCGATTACATCAAAAAGATAAATGAGTTTTCATCAGACATCAGTACCGCTTCACTTGACTTGGGAACAAAAATCATGCTCCCCAACTCTGACAGCGAGGGCAAGGACAGCGTGGACTTGATACGGGACAGCTTATTTTCCATTCAAGTGGAACAGCCGTGGTTACTCTTACAATTCGGGAACAGCAACGCAGAGGAAATCGGGACAGACCGTGTGGAAGCTCTCGTATCGGCAAGCCCAGAGGACGAGGACGGCAAGACCAGAGAGGAAGTCGTGAAAACAGAAATCGAGGACAACGACAACAACAATCTGACGATACCGCAGGTCGTGAACCGTTTAGGCATGGTGTTCTTCCTATTGTTTTTTAACCTAGGGATAACGATATTTGTATTCTTGCTTACGGGCATGATGTTATTTAGCCAGATACTTTTTATTATTTTTGCAATGTTTTTACCTATCAGCTTTCTACTTTCCATGATACCCAGCTATGAAAGCATGGCAAAGCAGGCAATCGTAAGGGTGTTTAATACCATAATGACACGGGCAGGAATAACGCTCATTGTAACGGTGGCGTTCAGCATTTCCAGTATGTTTTATAACATATCTACGGACTATCCGTTTTTCATGGTGGCGTTCTTGCAGATAGTGTGTTTCGCTGGTATCTACATGAAGCTGGGCGACTTAATGAGTATGTTCTCTTTGAATGCTAACGACAGTCAAAGCATGGGACGAAGAATTTTCCGCAGACCGTATCTGTTTATGCGACATAGGGCTAGGCGTATGGAAAGACGGCTTGCTGGTGCGGTTACTGCTGGCGGTGTCGCTGGTGCGGTGGCAGGTAGCACGATTTCAAACAGAAAACCGACAAGGAACACAGCTACAAAAGACAGTCGGGGCAATACCACTTCCAGCATGGGACAGCGTGCAGGCTCAAAGGTGGGTGCTGTCTTAGATACGAAAAATAAAGTGAAAGACAAGGCAAATGCTGTCAAAGAAAATATCAAGGATATGCCGACACAGACCGCTTATGCGGTGTATTCCGCAAAGGAAAAGGCAAAGTCCAGCGTGTCCGACTTCAAGCGTGGCATGGTGCAGGAACAGCAGTCCAGACAGACGGGACGATTGGAAAAGCAGGAACAGCATAGACAAAATATCGCTGACAAGCGTATGGAGCTTCAAAAGGCACAAGAAACAAGGCAGGCACAGCGAAAGGCTGACGGATCAGCGACAACGGGAGCTACCCGTCCCCATGAGCGACCAGCCACAGCTTCAACCATTCCAAAGCCGAGTGCGGAAAAAATGCAGGAAGTCAAACGCCCTGCCACAGCGACCACTTCAAAAGCAAGTGAACCAGTCAAGACAAATGTTATCAAAGAGCGTCCGTTATCTTCTGGTGCTTCTGATAGGAAAGCGACCCAGTCTGCACAGCCAGTACATAGGCAGAATGTAGAAAAAGTGGTATCGCAGGAAACACGCCAGAATTACACAAAAGACCGTAGGACAAAGGTTCAGCAGACGCAAACCGTCCAAAAGAACCAGCAGACAACAGAGAAAACTCGTAACCTTGTGATGAAGAAAGGACAGAAGAAAAAATGAAACTGAAACATATCGCTATCATTGGCAGTCTGTTTCCTATCCTCTTTTCTCTGGTGCTTTTCTTTGGTGTCTTGATTAGTGCGGACAGCGACGACGAGAACAGCAACTTTTCTTCTGGCATTACGGGTATGAATTTGTCCGCAGAAGTCTTGAAACATCAGCCTATGGTAGAAAAATACGCCAGAGAATACGGCATTTCCGAGTATGTCAATGTGCTATTGGCTATCATTCAAGTAGAAAGTGGCGGTACGGCAGAAGATGTTATGCAGAGTTCGGAAAGTCTTGGCTTACCGCCCAACTCTTTAGATACGGAAAGCTCAATCAAGCAGGGGTGTAAATATTTTGCGTCCCTGCTTTCTTCCTGCAAAAATCAAGGTATCGACGATTTGAATGTAGCGATACAGTCCTATAATTACGGCGGTGGCTATGTGGGATATGTGGCAGGAAAAGGAAAGAAACACACTTTTAACCTTGCAGAGAGCTTCGCCCGTGAGAAATCGGGTGGAAAGAAAGTAACCTACACCAACCCGATAGCTGTTGCGAAGAACGGGGGCTGGCGGTATGGCTATGGAAATATGTTCTATGTGGAATTAGTCAATCAATATCTGACTGTGGCACATTTTGATAATGCGACGGCACAAGCAATTATGAATGAAGCGTTGAAATATCAAGGCTGGAAGTATGTGTATGGTGGCAGTAACCCGAACACTTCCTTTGATTGTAGCGGACTTGTGCAATGGTGCTATGGAAAAGTTGGTATCTCCTTACCGAGAACCGCACAAGCACAGTATGACGCTACCCAACATCTTCCGCTTTCGCAGGCAAAGGCTGGGGACTTGGTATTTTTCCATTCTACCTATAACTCTGGTTCGTATGTAACCCACGTCGGCATTTATGTAGGAAATAACCAGATGTACCATGCAGGCGACCCGATAGGATATGCAGACCTAAGTAGTAGTTACTGGCAACAGCACTTAATCGGTGCAGGACGAGTAAAACAATAGAAAGGACTTGAAAAATATGTTTAAGAAGAATAAGAAACAGACAGAAAATGTCAAAGAAAAAAAGGTGCGTACTGTCAAGGTAGGCATATATAAGAAAACCGTGATTGCGTTGTGGGTGGTGCTTATCGCAAGCGTGAGCTTTGGGGTATATAAGAATTTTACCGCTATCGACCAGCACACGACCCACGAAAAAGAAATCATTGAGCTTCGCTTGCAGGACACCAACGGGATAGAAAATTTCGTGAAGAACTTTGCGAAGTCCTATTACACATGGAATAACAGCAAAGAAGCGATTGAAGCAAGGACGCAGGCAATCAGCGGTTATCTGACAAAGGAATTGCAGGACTTGAATGGTGATACAATCAGAACGGATATACCGACCAGCTCCACAGTTACAGATGTGATTGTATGGAGTATCGAACAATCGGGAACGGACACTTTTTCTGCTACCTACGAAGTAGATCAGCAGATAAAAGAGGGAGAACAGACAAGCAATGTGAAAGCAACCTATACCGTAAAAGTCCATGTGGACGCTGACGGGGATATGGTAATCGTTCAGAACCCTACCCTTGCACCAGCAATCGAAAAATCAGACTATGAGCCTAAGACACCAGAAGCAGACGCAAGTGTAGACGCTGATACTGTCAATGACGCTACCGCATTTCTGGAAACATTCTTTAAGCTGTACCCAACAGCGACGGAAAAAGAGCTTGCTTACTATGTATTGGGAAATGTGATTGAACCTATCGGCAGGGACTACATTTATTCTGAACTGGTAAACCCTATCTTTATAAAGGACGGCGACAATGTGAAAGTCAAGGTTGCGGTAAAATTCATTGATAATCAGACAAAAGCGACGCAGGTATCGCAGTATGAGCTTGTGCTACATAAGGATAGTAACTGGAAGATTGTAGGATAAATGATATAGCGTGCATTTCCTATCAGATTTGCACGCTTTTACAAAACGACAAGAAAACTGTGCAAAAATATTGACTTGTAATGACCGAATGCTATAATATAAATGACAAGTGTACTTGGTATTATTTGAAAGGAGCGTTATATAATGGATAAAGAAAAAATACTATCACAAAACAAAAAAGAGAATCTATATCTTGATGAATACGAAAAACATATTAAACTTCAAGGGAAATCTTTTGGCTTAATGTTTGTTTTATTTATCTGCATTTTAATTCTTTTCATTAAAGCAGTTTGTAAAGAACCTTACTATGACATAATGACAATTATTGGGTCTGTGGCATTTGGCTCTATGGGTTATGAAGCACATATTTCAAAAAATAAATCCAAATTTGTTATTGCTTTATTCTTTCTTCTATTTATGGGGTATTACTTTTATAAATTTTTAATGATAGGTTTATAGAATGGACGAACATTTAATTTTGCGAAACAGATTAAAAACTGTACGAAAAGAAAAAAAATTATCACAAACAGAATTAGCTGAACTAGTCGGGGTTTCTCGGAATACAATTAGTTCTATTGAAACTGGACAATTTAATCCAACAGCAAAATTGGCATTAGTGCTTTGTATAGCTTTAGATAAAAAATTTGAAGAATTATTTTATTTTGATTAAAGGAGAGAACGATTATGGAATTAGAGGAATTGATTGTTGAAATAGTTATAGGATTGTTTTTACTTTTTACATCTTATCAAATAGGAATAAAAGAGAATATTACTTTATTACATGGTTATCATTATACACAACTTGACCCTAAAGATAAAAAGGTGTTTACAAAAAAAATAGGAATAGGCACTTTACTGGTTAGTATTGGTATTCTTGTTATGCCGATTATCAATTTAATCTCTCATTCTGAATTAGGCTATTACATAGGTCTTATTTTGATTGTTGTAGGAGTGTTTTATATCATATTCATCATTGTAAAATACAACGGAAAACTTATTAGCTTTAAAAAGTAGAATTGAGGTATGAATATGATAGGACTGAACAAAAGAGATATAAAAAAGGCATTGAAAGCTGGTGCAAAGGCTGGCGGTGTATCATTGGCTGATGTTCGGGCGGATATAGAAGCTACGATTGATGAAGCTATTAAC
>OHQR01000917.1_pt1 | contig 17387 bp, 16 predicted proteins | sample 1578191 | NCBI WGS metagenome assembly OHQR01 (sample SAMEA3879577, study PRJEB24766) | human gut metagenome | biome: human-associated habitat; feature: feces | place: USA | collected 1985/1987 | reverse complement strand
CGGCCGCCGTATGGTTGGGATTTCTGTGCCTGTACCGCGGCTTGTGGGCGGGAAGTTCCCGGATTCAGGACAGGCCTTTTTCCTGGTTCTGGATTGGCGCGGCAGGGTTTGCCGCCGGAATGACCAATGAGAACCAGGTCCCGGCTTCCCTGGGCATGCTGTTTTTGTTCTGGCTGCATGCCCGTTGGAAGGGGCGCAGCCTGCCCCGGTGGTTTTTTGCGGGATGGGCCGCCCATGCCATAGGGGGAGCCTGCCTTCTGCTGGCGCCCGGCAATACGGCCCGCCTGCATTCGGAGACTGCAGGCGGGGCGGCCGTTCTTCAGTCCTGGGGAGAACGCTTCGGTTCCATTCCTGAATTGTTGAATGCCTTTTACGAGTTCATGCGGTTGCCGAAGGTTCTGCTTGTCGTCGCCGCACTGGCCCTGGCCTTGCTCGCGTGGCGGCAGGGGCGGCGTGTATGGAGTGGGACGGCGGGGCGCCGTGTTTCCGCCAGCCTGCTGTTCATTCTGGTGGCCCATGCCATGGCCGTCAGCTTTTTCGTGCGCGTTGTTCCGGCATGGCATGCCATGTTTTCCGCCACTGTCCTGATGATGACGGGCGTGCTCGGATTGTACGGCGTGTGGATGGACCGGGCGCCCAGGCCCTGGGTTCCCGCCTGCATCCTGGCGGCGGCCGGAGGGCTGGCCCTGTGGGTATGTGCCGGGTATCTGGACGCCTTTCCGCGCATCCACCGCCAGTGCGAGGAGAGGAAAGCCCTCATTCGTCATGAGTTGGCGGAGGGGAAAAGAAGCATTGTGGTTCCTCCGTACGAACCGGTTCCGCTGGCTCCTTACGTTTCCGTCATGTGGCGGATGTGCAGCGCAGATCCGGATGAGTTTATCAACAGCTCGGTAGCGCGTTACCTGGGGATTGAAAGCATCCGTGTGGATATATGCGGCGACCGGGAACCCTCGTCCCGGTGTTGTTTTGAAAGTTCCGGGGAGCAGGATTGAGACCCGGAGAAATGGCTGCATGACGTGTCCGGCGCATGGAGTTTTGTGTGAAACGTGGCGGATGCGTTGACACGGGGGCCACGATTTTGCCGGATGATGGGAAGTTCATGCGGCATCGCCATTTGACTGTAATACAATTGCCGTACGCGCATGGGACTCCCCTCCGGATGGAGCCCGGCATTGAAAGGATTCATCAACTATCCTTTTTAGCAGCATGAGCAAATTGATACGTTTCTGCTGGCAGGTACCCGCCGCATTGATAAGAACCGCCTGTTTCGGAAGGGAATGGAGAGACCGTGAAGATGATGGCCGGGAAGGGCAGCCCCTCTTTCTGTCGGCGGCTGTTTTTTCGTCCAGAGTACCTATGCCGAAATAACTGTTTTCAAGTGCGTTGAAACAATCACACGCCTGATGTGGCTGGTGGGGATGCCGGTTATTTTGGAAACGATGCGGGCGTAGGCTTGTAGCTGAACCCCGTGGCGTTCCCGGAGCTGTTCCGCCGTGTCCGCATGGTCCGTCTTGAAGTCCACGATGCAGGCGGAATCGCCGTCAATGACCAGCCTGTCAATAACGCCGGAAATCCAGATATTCCCGTCAATGGCTTCAATGCGCTGCTCCTTCATGACAATAGCCGTTTCCGCCGGCATGAAGAGTTCCCTGATGGCGGGTACATTCAAGCATGCCGCCACGGTGCGTTCCGCCTCCGTGGCGGGGTGAAGGGCCCAGTGTGGCCTGTCTTCCTGATTCCAACGGGTAATCCGTTCAAAGACGGCATGGACGGTCGACCCGAATGCGGCCGATTCCCGCAGAGCGGCATTCTGCATGCTCCGGAAAAAGTCGTTTTCCATGGCCAGGCCGGAAGGGGACACGCGCTGCCTGAGAAGCGGCTTGTGAACGGGCCATTCGGGAACGTTTTCCAGTCCGGTCCGGATGTCCGTTTCGGGAAGTTCCGCATACCATTCCGGTTCCCCCCGCGAGTAGAGGCATTCCGCCCCCGATTCCGGCAGCGTGTCTTCCGTACCGCATGAAACGGCCAGAGCGGCGTACCGGATGATTTTCCACATGGATTCAGTTTTGAGTTCTCCCTTGCTTTCCCGGCCGGGCAGGATGATATGGCAGGCGCGCCTGGCGCGGGTGAGCGCTACGTAGAGTTTGCAGAATCCGTCGAATTGCTGTGTCGCCTTCCATGATTCGTACAGGGCGTGAAATTGTGGGACGGCGGTGTATACCTGCTTGGAGGGGGCCATGACGATACCCTCAACGAGGCCGTTTCCGTCCCTTTTCACAAAGTGGGTCAAGTGGCGGCTGTCCGCAAAGGGGGCGTCCTTGCCTATCTGGGGCAGGATGACCATGTCGAATCCGAGCCCCTTGGATTTATGGATGGTCATGATGCGGACGATTCCTTCGGAGGGATCCTCCCGGCGCGTCAGGTCTTCCATATGGCGTATCCATTCGTCCAGGGATGCGCCGTGTTCGTCCACCTGTTCCGCCTCGTTCATCCAGACGGAGAGGCGGTCCCGGTGGAAGTCCGTCAGTTCCACCCCTGCCAGGGCCATTCTTTTTTCCAGTTCCGTCATGACGGCGGCGTATCCCTCGCGCTCCAGCACCATATGCCATTCGTTCCAGTCCATGCCCGGCCTGCGCTCCGGATTGATGAGGGAATGGAGGGGGGAGTGGGAAAGCAGCCCGGAGATAAAGGCGTCCCCCGGAGAAAGAAGCCACCGGAAGAAGGACAGCAGGGTTTTTCCCAGCGGGGAGTCCTGGCCCACGGGCACGTCGTCGCACACTTCCGCCGGCCAGCCGTGGGAAGTCAGCCATTCCCGGACGATCAGGGCCTGGTTTCTCGTGCTGACCAGAACGGCGACGTCCAGGCCGCGCCGCAGGGCGTTTGCCTGTTCCAGAATATCGGCCAGGGCCTGGCACACCAGGTCATTGGCGGAAGTTTCCTCCGTCCTGGGTGTCTGCCAGATACGGGCGCATCCCGTACGGGAGGCCAGGGCGGCTGCGCAGACGTGGGACGGGTAGTCCCCCCACTGTTCCAGCGCCGCCTGTCCGCAGTCCGCTGCCGTCCGGGCGTAGTCGCAGATGTCGTTGACCATGTCCAGCACGGGCTGCACGGAGCGGTAGGAGGTGGCCATGCCGCGCTCCTCCAGATGGAGCTGCCCGGCGACGGAGCGGAAAAGTTCCGGGTCCCCCCCCCGCCATTGGTACACGCTTTGCTTGAGGTCCCCCACCACGAAGATGCTGCCTTCCTGCTCCTCCCGGGTGTCTGTCAGGTCGTCCAGGAACGGCTTGATCACGCGCCACTGGGACTGGGAGGTGTCCTGGAATTCGTCCAGCATCCAGTGGTCGTAGCGGCAGTACATGCGGTACTGGAGGTCTCTTTTCAGTTCCGGAGTGACGGCTCCGTTCCCCAGCATGCGCGTGACGTCGTGGAACAGGAATCTGCCCTTGTTCCGGACCAGGGCGGAGTATTTGTCCTCAAAGATGCGCATCAGGCCGTGCGTGGAGCGGGTACGGTGCAGCGCCTGAAGAGTTTCCATCCGCAGCCAGCTTTGAATAAGTTCATCCAGGGGAGGAGACCAGAAGTCCCGGAATTTCTCCCGCGCCTCTTCCATGGTGAGTTTTTTTTCCGTATCGTGGAATTTCAACCGTCCCAGCTTGACGTATGTCGAGAATCCGTTCAGAAAGCGCAGGAACATTTCCTTGTTTTTTGCCCCGTTCCTGCCTTCCGGCGCAGGCATGTCCCGCGCCCGGTCCATCAGGGCGTGCAGCGCGGCGTTGAACCGTTCCAGCGGAACGGGAGGGAGAAGTTCTTCCGGCGTGAAGCCCAGTGTGGCGGGATTACCCCATTTTCCGGCGTCCGGCTCATCCAGGAAGAGTTCATGGTAGGTGTTGAGCCTGCGGGTCATGGAGTCTTCCGCGTCCGCGGCTTCAGCGTCGGAGTCCGCTCCGGAAAGGAAGGCGTCTTCAAAGCTTTGCTCCTGTTCCGGGTTCAGGGAACATTCCCGGTACAGGGTGAGCAGGGCTTCCCGGCGGGCAAGTTTTTCCGCAGTGGTGTCTATCATGCTGAATCCGCTGACTCCCAGTTCAAAGGTGCTGGTCGCGGCAATCTGAGCGAACAGGCTGTCAATGGTGCAGAGGTTGAGGCGGGAGAGCTGCTGGACGAGCAGCCGGAGCATGTGCCGGAAACGTTCCTGGCAAAGGTGTTCCTTCTTCCAGGCCTCCGCGGCCTGCGGCCAGAGCCCCGGTTCTTCCGGAGTGCCCTTGATGACGGTCCAGAGGCGGTCCCTGAGGCGGGCGGCTCCTGCGGAGTCCGTGGCTCCGGCCGCCAGGTCCGTTAGAATGCGGTCCTTGAATTCTCCGGCGGCTTTCCGGGTGAAGGTAACGGCGATGAGCCGCTCCGGATGGCTGCCGCGGTTCAGCGCCAGCAGGGCCAGGAAGCGCAGGGAGAGCTGGTAGGTTTTTCCCGTGCCGGCCGAGGCGGAAATGAGGATGTTGGTCAGGGCGGACATGTCAGAACGGCAGGTGGGGCGTGATGTTCAGTCCCAGCAGATCCTGAAGGGTTTCATGGCTGGAGGAGACAAGGTCCTTGAAGACGTCATAGGAAGGGGTATCCCAGCCCAGTTCTTCCGCCGTGATGAGGCCGCGCCCTTCGCGGATGAGGCGCATGAGTTCCAGAATCCAGGAGCGTGCGCTTTCCAGAGCGCACATGTCGCATCCAGGCTGGGGATCATGCAGCGTGTCCCATGCGGAGATGCCGATGTGCAGTGGATTGGCGGGAAGTGCGTAATAAGCGGCGGAAGGACGGCCGCGGTATTCTTCCATGGCCCAGAGGACATAGAGGGGCAGTTGCAGGTCCTTCCAGCGGAAGTGGACCGCCTTTCCGTTTTTCTGCCGTCTGGTGTAAGGGTGCAGGGCCGGGGAGAGCAGCGGCAGGGCATCCGGGCGCTTCATGGACCCCAGGTGCTTTTTTTCACAGGAGTCCGTCTTGCCGGTCTTGTAGTCAATGACCCGCAGGGAGCCGTCCGCGTGGCGGTCAATGCGGTCAATGCGGAACCTCATGCTGAAGTCCTCCAGCCGCCAGTTTTCCACCGATTGTTCAAAGGCGATGCATGTCCATCCGTTCCGGAGGTCCTCCAAATGCTGTTCCGCGTACACATTCAGCCGCTGTTCCATGGAGCGCTTCTGCAGGAGCAGGGGCATGAGAGGGCGGCTGCCATACTGGCGCGTGAATGTTTCATCCAGTATTTCCCCGATTTCCCTTTGCAGGGCGGCCGTGGTCATTCCGTCTTCCAGGGAGGGGTGAAGCCGGCAGAATTGTTCCAGCACGTCGTGAAGCATGGTTCCCAGTTCATTGGCGGCCATGTCTTCCTTGTCCGGCTGGAATTCGTCCGCATTCAGGTGCAGGGCCTCCCTCACCCAGAAGCGCATGGGGCAGGCCAGGAAGTTTTTCAGCGTGGTGGGGGAAAAGGGTTTTTCCCGTTCTTTCCACGGGTTCCGGTACCCGGGAGCCATGGAGGTGATGTCCGTGGCCGTTTTCCAGCCTTCCGCCGGCTGGATGTGCCAGCCTCCGCGGCGGTAGGGCAGCGGCGGTTCCGGCGCGGAGCATTCACGGAAGAGCAGTTCCACGCGGCGCGGCAGCTCTTCATCAGCACAGCGCATCAGCAGGGAGGAAGGCGTCAGGGGATCGTTCCTGCTGCTCGTCCGGGACAGGATGAAGAAGAGGCTTCCTTCCCGTTCCCGGGAGTGGATCAGGGCCGTGAGCAGGAAGCTGTCCCGCGCCTTTTTCCGGGAAAAGGAGTCCATGCCCAGGGATTCCCGGAGCGGTTCCGGCATGAATTGGTCCGCCATGCCTCCTTCCGGGACAATGCCCTCATTCAGTCCGGTCACGATGAGGTTTTTTTCCGGGCGGAAATGGAGTTCCATCCACCCTAGCGCATCCAGCACCGCGTGTTCCTTTCTGCCGTTCTTGACGCGGGCGGCGTGGAGACACCGCATCAGCAATTGAAGGGCCGTGGCCGGAGCGGAAAAGAGGCCGCTTTTTTTCTGGAGGCGGGCCAGGCCGGAGATGCAGGAATGGAAGACTTCCGCCGCTTCCGTATCCGCCCCATAGGCGTCCGCCAGCGCCGGATGCCACGCGAGCAGGCGTTCTCCCAGCCGTCCCGGCTCTTTCATGCAGTCCCTCCATTCCAGAATTTTGCACACGGACGGGATGGCGCCCGGATAGTCGGTACGGAGGCGCTTGACCAGGTATTCCTCCGTTTCTGGCAGGTATTTTTGCCGCACCCTGTCCAGGGAGGCGCAGCAGTATTGCTGGTCCCGAATGCCCAGAGAGGTGCAGAGCAGGGAAGAGCGCATGAGGTTGAACACGGGCCGCGCTTTTCCGTTTTCCTCCATGGCCAGCAGGAGGTGGCGCAGCAGGTCCATGATGCCTGTTCCGGCAAAGGGCCTGCCTTCCGGGTTGTACAAGCCCCAGCCGTATGATCTGAGCCGTGCATCCAGAGCTACGTTCATGTCCGGGTCGCATACGCCCAGGGCGAGGTCCGTTTTTCCGGATTCCGCCGTTTGCGCGATGATGCGGCACGTCTCTGCGGCCAGACTGCCGGGGCCCGGTGTTACGCGGATTTGTTCCTCGCGTACAGGGATGACACGTTCAGCCCAAATTTCCGGTCTGGGGCAGCCCCAATCGTCAAAGGCGTCCCGTTCCTCTTCCGGAGCGTGAACCCATATTTGCACGGGAATGCCCTGTTCTTCCGCATGGCGGAGGGCGTGTTTCAGCGGCCGGGGGATGTCCGGCACGCAGGCGACGATGATTTGACCGCCCGTTTCCAGCAGGGTGGCCGCCAGGCGGGAAGGGGCGGCTGCCTGAAGAAAGGATTCCGTCCGGTTCCGGAGCTGCCATCCGTCCAGATGTTCGCCGCACCGGGAAAAGAGGCGGGACAGGTCCGGCCAGCGTTCGTCCATGCCGGCGCAGGCGTCCGCGGCCTGCCCGCAGGTGACGCCCTGGTTCAGCATGGAATGGCTGAGGGCTTGGAGGGCCGCCGCCATGTCCAGAAGGCTGGAGAAGTCATCCGGCATGCGCTTGGGGAACAGGCGCGGATAGAGCCGGTGGGGGGCGTCTCCAAGGGATTGCATCCAGGCCGCCAGTTCCTCCAGGCGGGTGGCTTCGTTTTCCTCCTCTTCCGGCTGGATGAATTGGTCCGCCGGAAGCACGCGCGGAGGGAACACGGCTTTCCCGGGGCAGGAGGCCGTCAGGAATTCCCTGAGCTGCCTGCCAGATTCACGGGTGGGAACCAGTACCGCGTGCTTGTAGAAGTCCATTTCCACGGCAAGCAGGCGTTCCGCCACGGCGCGGCAGGCTGGTTTGTCCCAGGATAGAAAAAAGCGGTGCATGGGAGGGAGAATGGATACCGTTTCCGGAGGGGGCGGGCAGAGTGGGGAAACGGTACGGAAATGTTAATGGAAAAAGCGCCCTTTTCCCATTCTTTTTTATCGTCGCCGGCATTGTTTTATTCTGCAGCATTTTTCGTCGCCCGCGGCATGTCTTTGCACACGGAATAAATGTTTATCCTTATGTTTTTCCTAATCATGCTGTTAATCAAACGGTCATGGGTTGCAAGCCTGGGAAGGACATGGGCATCTTCCTTATTACCTGTAGGATTTGTTGACTTCCGCGGCGCAGGCTCATATTCCTAGGAATGTACAAGATACTCGTAGTCAGTCTTCCAGATTCTCCAAAACGCAAAACCATGGCACAGCGTCTCTCCGTTCAGGGGCTTGCCTGGGAATGGGTGGATGGCGTGCGCATCGCCGCCATGGAAGATATTCCTCCGGAAGAACGGAATGATTGGGAAGCGTATGGCGTAGCACGGTTCAGACAGGCTCCGGAATACGTCTGCCGCGTGACCGGGTGCAAGCAGGTCATGCGCCGCGCCATTGAGCAGGCTGCCTCCTGCACGGAGGACTGGGTGCTCATCCTGCAGGATGATGCGGAGCTGACGGATTCCCTGAACTTGAAACTGAAAGAATTGCTCCGCCGGGTTCCTCATCAGGCCGTGTGCGTCATGTTTCCCCATGCAGGAAAGAAAGTGAAGGAGAGTGAAGGAGAGTTCATCTCGCTGCTCCACTGCACCGGCTGGACGAGGTCTCCCGTGGAAGCAACCTGTCCATAGGGAGAGTAGTCATAAGCCGCCACAACAGTTCCCTGCCCATCGAATACCTCCATCACATTCTTGTTGAAGTCCCATCCATAGCAGTAAAGAGAGGCATCCTGCACCAGAGCCAGAGGCCGCGTGGAAATGGGTTCCAAGGGATTCCATAATAGTGTCCGAAGCACGTTCCGGTTGCCCAGCATGTCCAGGGCCGCTATTTGCAAATAACCGCGGTACAGGTAGCGCTCATGGCTGGTGACTGTTTCGTTGACGGTTACTTTCTTCATATAGCGACAGCCCTGGTAGTCATAGCAGCATTCTACCACCGTATTGCCGTCCCGACTGGTGAAACTCGCCGCCCGGTTGGCACGTTGTACACGACTATCCAGACTCTTATTAAAGTTTTGACCAAGATCTGATTGCCAAGGGCATTATATTGTAGCACGAAATGTTATTCCGGTGCAGAGCTTTGAAAGTGGCATAGGAGATGGGAATGTACTGATTGGAATCCATTTTCATTGTTCCTTTCTATTTCAGAATTGAAACGATGTCCATGAATCGCACAATTTATTAACTCATCAGTCCTTCCAGTCGATTCCATTACCGTAAGTCCACAAATTATAAATCATCATTTCTCTCCAATTTCCCATTTTGAACCATTGCATATCAATTCTTTTATCATTCAAATAACACGTTACGTCATCAGTGCCATATGAAGCTTCTATTTTAGAAATACGGTATCCTGCATTATTTAATTCAGTAAGCTGATTCTTTCGATCAAAAAATGTTAATACAATCTTCTGATCTTTTTTTTCATACAAGATTGAAGCAACGCCACATGGTAAGAAATATGGTTTTCTTTCTTCATCCAAAAAAAACATAACGGCCCTGTTTTGCGGAGAATCGTGTTTAATTATTACGCTGGACATTCCCCATTCATTATGGGCAGGCTTCCATGATTCATTATACCATTGGTGGCACAAATACATGGTTTGCCCTATTTTTAAAACTTGATATATGTAAATTGCAGCATCTCGACCGCCAAACATACAGAAACTCGGAACAGGTTTTCTGGTTTGCCTATCTATTCCAATAATATCATTGGACCTCCCGGCTATATTGTCTTTTTTAAATTTGATAACACCAGAGGTAACTGTCTTAGTATTCTTCCACGCTTTAAACCTATCCCGATAATATGGAATCTGCGCAAATCTTGCAATGTCGTTCAAATCCGGATTGGAATCTATAAATTTCATCACATCGCAATCTTGAAATGAATCTATAGATTGAACCATCTGTTTCAAGGTTGCTATATCATCCCGTGCCTGGGCAACATTTATAATCATAACACTGAATATAGCTATATTGATGATATGGTTCATGTTTTATCAATCTAATCCTTTGTGCATTTTATTACAACGTGTAATACAATATCTAGCAGAAATTTCAATCATTCCTTTTCCTAAATCACTTTTTAAAAATACCTTTGCATATTCTGCCATAGCCAGACATAATTCAAAACAACTTGAATATGTCTTTTTTTCAGCGTTTGATATCGTTTCGCTGCCTCATAAAATTTTTGATAAGCAATTTTTTCATCTGTTTTTATATAAATAATAAGTAAAAAAATACGAGTATAATTCCAGGCTTATTAGGGTATACAAACTACCGTTAATGTCATAAACAGAAACAATAATAATATAAAAATGCTAATAATTATACACTTTCTTACTTTTCTGTTTGATAAAAATAACAAAGATATATAAAAGAATAATATTAGAAAAATAATAAATATATGAATATTTTTCCATACGCTGTCTACAATCAAATTTTGCATTTTACAGTATACTACCATATAGTCATGCATCGCAAATAATGACAGTAAAATAAAAAAACTAAAATGTATGTTAACGGATTTTTAGATAATTTATTCATTAGATTTAAATATTATTCCGTCCGGATTGCAACATTTCCCAATTCCTGGTTTATCCATTCCATATGCTGCAGCATTACTAGACCATATTATACAACTACTGAATATCAAGCCATATAATGGCGGATCTGCTTCATCCTCCTTCAATTTAGAAAGCATCTCGATATCTTGGCATGGAGATGAATTCATTGTAATGGGAGATTCAAGATTTAAACCTTCTGATGATACAATTTTTCCTTTTGCAATTACAATAGAAGATATGCAATTCAGAATATTCCCAACAGAACACCAAAACCCCGTTTTCTTTGTTAAAACAGCCGCAAAATCATATGTTACAATTCCATTCTTAATATATTTCCCCTCTTTTTCAATCCATTGATCTACTGCTACTCCAACATGTAGTGTTGTTGTTCCAGATCCTCCATACCCTGCTATATCAAAATGTGTAATATATCTGTTAAGCCCTATATAATCCGATAAATATGTTATACCATTTGAAAGATAGAGATTCCATCCCCCTTCTTCAGCGATGGGGTCATGATTGATCCACCTGCCATCGGCAGGATTGTAAGAACAGTAGTTGCAATAGATCAGCTCTAACTCTTTATCGTTCATCTCGCTGTTCCACTGCACGGGCTGGACAAGGTCTCCCGTGGAAGCAACCTGTCCATAGGGAGAGTAATCGTAAGCCGCCGCGATTGTTCCCTGCGCGTCGAACACCTCCGTCACATTCTTGTTAAAGTCAACGCCATAGCAGTAAAGAGAGGCATCCTGCACCAGAGCCAGAGGCCGCGTGGCTACCGATTCCAGACCACGTTCCGGCTGTTGAGCATGTCCAGGGCCGCTACTTGCAAATAATCCCGATACAGGTAGCGTTCATGGCTGGTGACTGTTTCGTTGACGGTTACTTCCTTCATATAGCGATAGCCCTGGTAGTCATAGCAGCATTCTACCACCGTATTGCCGTCCCGGCTGGCACATTGTATACGTTGCGGTCTTGATCAATGTCTGGTTGCCGTTGGAGTCATAGTGCGGTACGAAGGGCGTTTCCCTACTTCCTTCAATCCGGGTGTACTGGTTGAGTTCGTTGGCCGTGTAGGCGAGTTCCTCCACGAGTTCTTCGCCAGAATTCGGAGAGAGGACGCGCAGGACATACCCTGAGATTTCCATGAGGAAGCGCTCGTTGCCGGAATTGGAGTAGATGTAGGGGCCAGGCGGGAGTGGTCCCCGGCATCCGCGAAGAGGGCTATGCCCCTGCTGCGGCGCAGGGACCCCATCTGGGAGGGTTCCTGTTGACCAGGGTGGAGGCGCCGTGGTGGAAGGCGTTGAGATCGGCGCGCTGGAGGAGTTCCGGGGAGAGCTCCCCGGCGTTGAAGGAGATGCGTTTCATGCCCACAGCATGGGGGGGCGCATCCGGCCTCGGGGGAGTGTTCGTGATATGAAAGGGGCACCTTGGTTTTGAATGATTCCTGATTCACTTTTTGGGCCGGGAGCAAGGTGTTCCTCTTCTGCTCTTCTTTGAGTTTCTTCAAATCGAACTTGCCTTCAGCTATTTTCCCCTTCTCGCCAGCATTGTAGTATTCAGGCAACACGCGCCCTGGCGTAAGCCTGGGGCTGCAAGAAAACATTTAAGGAAATTCAGAACTGATATTTGGAGAGAGTTGATAATATTCAGGATTGAAGATAAAATTGTATGAAAAAACTATTCCTACACAATTACGATGTTGAGATAGTACAGATAGATAACAGAAAACATCACCAATGGAAACGTTTTTATCAATACAAAAATTCAATCCTATTTTCTTATCTTTTAAAGAGTCTATTTTTGTTTTAAAAATCATTACGCTGATTTTTCTTAGACAGTCATTCCTCCATGCATTTATGGGCCAATATATCAATACATATTGACCTATCGAATGATTGATGCTGTCAATATTAATTTCTTTTTTAAAATTTATTTTTGTTTTTTTATCGACAGAATACCTAACTACCTTGATGTCATCTTCAATCCCATTCGATGATATATTTATAATATCACCATTTTTGCCCATGCTGATATCTTTTACACCAATTGAATTAATTTTCATTAGGTATATTAATACGTTATTCCAAGAAACATTGGAATCATCAATATATAATAAAATGCTAGAAAAATTAGCTTTTTCTATATCGGACATATTAGAAATATTAACAACTACCTCTTTTTCTGAATTTTTCCCGAATAGACTATAAGAAAAAAATAAAGTTAAAAAACAAAATAAAAATATATTCATAGATGGAATCTTCACTGATTTATTGGTCCGGATAAAATGCAAACATTCTTGCATGGGCAATCTTCGCTGTTAAGCAACCTATTCACTTCCGCAGTTAATTGTTGTACAGCCACAGTATGAGGAATTTTTGTTTTATTTTCTCCTATGCAACAACCAAATCCCTTACATAGCTTCCCATCTTTATTAAGATCATTAATACAAATCGGAATTATACAGAATAATCTTGTAACGTCATTTTTTTTCTACCAACGGTATTCGAATGGCAACTACAGAAGTTTAAAGTTGTTTATCAATGATTTCAGATGAGTGAGCTAGGGAGATTAGGCAAGGCAAGATTAAAGTATTCTGTTCATTAATGCATCGATTGATTGATGATAAACATATTTTGTCTTTTTCAGGACTCGTCTTGTGACTGCGCCGTCTAATTGATAAATACTTCAGAAAAGTTACCAATAGAAAATGCTAGATAAAATATCCATCCAATCAATAAAGATATCAATAAAACTAGATAAAAGATAGAAACAATGATTTTCTTATACAAGTTGTTAAAAACTAATATTTTGATAAAAAATATAATACACACAATAAAAAAACAGTAGATATGATAATTAAATAAGATATATTGATCGCTTCATTTGAAAAATTAGCAAATAGATGTTCAAATATATTTTTCATGTACAAAAAGAACATCGTAAATATTGCAAATATTAATAACTTACATGAAATATTTGACTTATTTATTAATGCGTTTTTTACATTTACTCTATTATTTTTTACACAAAAAATAATCAAGAATGCTGAAGTTATAGATATCAAATTTAAAACGACTAGCACTATAACTATTCTTACATTTAAATCGCTAGTATTAGCTCTTAAGATATTCAATACTACAAGTAATAGTGATATATGCAAAAATATAGAAATAATACTTGTTTTTTTCATATATAATTAAAGCTCTTCAGTTTCTTCCCATGTTCCGTCATGATTAAAATCAGACCATCCACATATTGACTGAAGCATTGCAACATCTATTGTTTTCAACTCATTCATAATTGTGCGATGCGTTGAAAACCATTCAGGATTAAAATTATATGAATTATGAATATTAACTTTTGTAGTGAATTTAACTACTGTTTTAGTGCATTGAATTTATTTGAGTTGAATCATAGTATACAGGTAAACGGGGTAATTTTGAAAAGTCTGTTACACATAGCGCACGCAAGGGAACAAGATGTGAAGGGAAACAAAAGCGGACTAGCGTTATTAACCAGTTCCTGTCTCTTGAACAGTGCTATTTATTACTTTCTTTATTCAGAAATTTCCTTCTTAAATTGTATTGGACCTATTTATTATATACAGTAAAAGTTCTTCTAATTGAATTTTTACAACATATTTTTTTCGATCCAAGCAAAGTAACGTCTAACCCTAATAGGAGATGATCTCTATATTTTTCAAGAAGAATTATTTCTATACTTAATGTATCTTTTTCAATAGTGACAAGATCAGTTATTGGGTATTCATGTTTTAATAATTCATTATATGTTTTTCTTTTATATTCTCTTAATATATATATAAAATGCTTTTTAAATTTATAATTAATTTTCATTGATCAAAAAGGGTACGTTATTATAACTCTAGACCATCTTCCCGGAGGATTACTATTTCTATTTTTGTAACAATCCCCATAGAGTCAAATTACTTAATCTGTTGTCCATAAACCTCGCTCGTGAGACCACAATAACAATCCACTGGAATAAGGCCACAAATTAGTATGAGAGGTAGTATTTTGATTCTTAAGACGATTGATTCTCAATTCCAAGTAGCCCGGAACAAATGCCTTTTTCTATTAGACAAAAAGTCGAATTTTTTATGAACTGTCAGTATCATTTGCAGTTCCTATCATCTATATGACCTATAATACTGCCTACTACCATTTTTTTGCAAAAGATATAATCAATCAAATTGGATTTTCCATAAGGATATGGCCTAGGATACTTATATGTTAAATTTCCTGTTTCCTCGATAAATTTAATAGGATAATCGTGTTTTCCTATATTCTCCCTGATGTCTTCGGGAAGGAAATTAATATTGCAAGGTTCTTTACCGTATTTTTTCAAATAACTTTCATATGCTGATCTGGCTTTTTTATATTCGGCATACCCATCAGCATTCTCCAGTTGAAGGTAATCAAACGGCCAACATAAAAAAATCCCTAATAAAACTCCTATAATATAGTATTTTGCCGCAACAATAACTTTAATCGCATTATTCATCACAGTTTATCTTCATAAGTTACAGTGCCATTATCACAACAAGAACCACATTGACCAGCAGCACTACAACCATAAGGGGCACCTTCCCAACCAATAAATTTCCAATATTTTTTGAATAATCCTTGAGTACACACCATTCTTCCCATTCTAAAACCTGTTCCTTCTTTATTAAAACATGGCAAATAATACCATTTCTGACGAGAGCATTCTTGTTCACACTCAACATTAAACAAAACAGGAGGATCTGTTACTTGATGGACTATTGTACATTCATTGTTTAATTGATTGGCCGTAATTCCAGCAACAACTCCTGCTCCTGTAACTTTAGCCAAATTTATTATAGCTTGTATCCCTGCAGGCGTATCCAAAGTAGTTACAGCCATCCCCAATAAATCATTTTTACTTATGGCGTCGTTCTTAACAAACCCGTACAAATTCCAACCCCCTTCTTCAGCGATGGGATCTCTGTTGATCCACCTGCCATCAACCGGGTTGTAATAGCGGTAATTGTAATAGACCAGGGCGAGTTCCGCGTCGTTCATCTCGCTGGACCACTGCACCGGCTGGACAAGGTCTCCCGTGGAAGCCACGTGTCCATAGAGAGAGTAATCGTAAGCCGCCGCGATTGTTCCCTGCGCGTCGAACACCTCCGTCACATTCTTGTTAAAGTCAACGCCATAGCAGTAAAGAGAGGCATCCTGCACCAGAGCCAGAGGCCGCGTGGCTACCGATTCCAGACCACGTTCCGGCTGTTGAGCATGTCCAGGGCCGCTACTTGCAAATAATCCCGATACAGGTAGCGTTCATGGCTGGTGACTGTTTCGTTGACGGTTACTTCCTTCATATAGCGATAGCCCTGGTAGTCATAGCAGCATTCTACCACCGTATTGCCGTCCCGGCTGGCACATTGTATACGTTGCGGTCTTGATCAATGTCTGGTTGCCGTTGGAGTCATAGTGCGGTACGAAGGGCGTTTCCCTACTTCCTTCAATCCGGGTGTACTGGTTGAGTTCGTTGGCCGTGTAGGCGAGTTCCTCCACGAGTTCTTCGCCAGAATTCGGAGAGAGGACGCGCAGGACATACCCTGAGATTTCCATGAGGAAGCGCTCGTTGCCGGAATTGGAGTAGATGTAGGGGCCAGGCGGGAGTGGTCCCCGGCCTCCGCGAAGGGGGCCATGCCCCTGCGGCGGCGCAGGGAATCCATCTGGGAGGCGTTCCTGTTGACCAGGGTGGAGGCGCCGCGGTGGAAGGCGTTGAGATCGGCGCTCTGGAAGAGTTCCGGGGAGAGCTCCCCGGCATTGAAGGAAATGCGTTTCATGCCCACAGCGTGGGGGGGCGCATCCGGCCTCAGGGGAGGGTTCGTGATGTGAAGGGGGGCTCGCCTGAGGTGAGTTTTCATACACTGATTTTTCAACAGCCAAAGAAAGTGATCGTTGATCCAGTCATACAAAAGCCAACTTTTTTGAATGATTCCTGATTCACGTTTTTTTGGCCGGGGGCAAGGCTTTCCTCTTCTGTTCTTCATTGAGTTTTTCCAAATCGAACTTGCCTTCAGCTATTTTTTCCTCCTCGTCAGCATCGTAGTATTTAAGCACTACGCGTCCCGTTCCTGATCTTAAGAATGAGACTTCTTCCTTTATTGTGCGGGCAAGATCGTCATTTTCAGAATACCCGCTCATAAGATCCCTCAATTTCAATACAACTCTTTTCTTCTCTCCAGCCTTTATTGTTTCTCTGTCCCATAAGATGAACGCATCCTCTCTTTTTCCTTCTGCATCAGCCCGGGGCCAAAGCTTCACAGCTTTTTCGAATATCCACAATTCAATTCCACAGTCCATGATTTCGCCGTTCAATTTTTTTATCATTATATCTTTTTGGCTTTCATTGACTATATCTATAATGAAAAATATATCGGGATCATGTATAACTTTGGTAGGTTCAAACCGAGCGCCTACCTCAATGTTCACTTCTGAACATAAAGCATAGGAAGCAAAGAACAAAAAAAGTAAAAAAACGTTTGCGTTCATCATGATTATTATTGTGGGCAACTCATATCTATAGGTTCAGGCTCTCCAACCAGATGTGGAGATCCAATGGAGTCAAACAGTCCCCCAGCTTCTAACCATCTGCCTCCTTCTTCATTAAAATATGTTTGATTTTCATTTGTAATCTTCTGCTGCTGTTTACTCGACCAATTTAAAAACTTGCCTTTAGCAAGGGATTGTTTTCCTTCCAACCAAGTTTTTAACTTACGTTTATAAATAGTCGCCTGGGACTTGTTCAACCCTGATTTAGAACATTTATCGGTGATTTCTTTTTCAAATATTTTGAGATAGACGTCATAGGCCTTTTGATAAACATCAACCCGTCTTTGCTCGTGTGCTCGAATTTCAACCAATCCATTAGCCGTGTACGCTCGCCCGGTTTGATCGTTGGCTACATATGAATCAACAGTAACATTAAATTTTTTTGATTTCTTTATAGAAACTTTATATGTTTTCTTTCGTTTTCCTTCCACGCATTCCTCGGAAATCTCATTTTCACCTTCAGGTTTTGGTATAGGCCGAGTGGTTTTTCCATACCAACCAACAGGCATATTACCTTGAGCTAATGAGCCTTCGGTTTGATTAGCTTTAAATTCCGATCCTAGAATGTCAATCCAACTTATAGCATTATTATTGATCATGACATAAAGATTCCATCCCCTTTCTTCGGCGACGGGATCGCGATTAATCCACCTGCCATCAGCCGGGTTGTAATAG
>OHQR01000911.1_pt1 | contig 17461 bp, 16 predicted proteins | sample 1578191 | NCBI WGS metagenome assembly OHQR01 (sample SAMEA3879577, study PRJEB24766) | human gut metagenome | biome: human-associated habitat; feature: feces | place: USA | collected 1985/1987 | reverse complement strand
AGATCAAGGCTGAGCGCCTGCTCGTCTGGAACATGCCCATCGGCCAATACGTGCTGTACCTCTGCATGATCGCCGTCTGCTACATCGGCGGCCACCTGATCGTCGCGGGCGATATGCTCACCGGCGACCTGATGAGCTTCATCAGCTACATCTCGCAGATCCTCTCCTCGCTGATGATGCTTTCGATGATGTTCGTGATGCTCATCATGACCCGCGCGAGCGCGTCGCGCATCGTGGAGTTGCTGGATGAAGAGAACGACATCCGTGACAATGAGGCCGACGCTTCCCTCGCCGTGCCGGACGGCTCCGTCGAATTCCGGGACGTTTGCTTCAGCTACTCCAAGGACCCGAACAACCTCACGCTTTCACACATCAACCTCAAGATCAGGAGCGGCGAGACGATCGGCGTCATCGGCGGCACCGGCTCCGCAAAATCCTCGCTCGTGCAGCTGATCCCGCGGCTTTACGACGTAATCTCCGGCTCCGTACTCGTAGGCGGGCACGATGTGCGGGAGTATAAAATCGAAGCCCTGCGCAACAGCGTTTCCATGGTGCTGCAAAAAAACGTGCTTTTCTCCGGCACCATCCGCGACAACCTGCGCTGGGGCGATGCAGACGCCACGGACGCGCAAATCGAAGAAGCATGCCGCGCAGCCGCCGCGCACGATTTCATCACCGCCTTCCCGAACGGGTATGATACCGACCTCGGGCAGGGCGGCGTGAACGTCTCCGGCGGGCAGAAGCAGCGCCTGTGTATCGCGCGGGCCCTCCTCAAGCGCCCGAAGATCATCATCCTGGACGACAGCACGAGCGCCGTTGACACGGCGACGGACGCCTCCATCCGCAGAGCGCTGCGCGAAGAGCTTGCCAGTACCACGACCATCATCATCGCCCAGCGCATCACCTCCGTGATGGACGCTGACCGCATCGTCGTCATGCACGACGGTAAGATCGAGGACGTCGGCACGCACGATGAGCTCCTCGCACGCAACGAGATCTACCGTGAAGTTTACGAATCCCAGCAAAAGGGGGTGGCCTAATATGCCTCCGGTACGTCAAAGCAAAAACGCGTTCCGCCGCCCCAAGAACATGCGGCGCACCTTCTCGCGCACGTTTTCCTATTTCCGTGCATACCGTTTCCAGCTCGTGCTGGTGCTCATCGGCATTGTGCTGAGCGCAGGCGCGAACGTCGCGGGAACCTACATGCTCAGGCCTATCATCGACGATTACATCGTGCCCTGGATCGGCAGCGCGGAGCCGGATTTCTCCGGCCTCATCGGCCAGCTTGCCATCCTGTTCGCAATGTACACCATCGGCATCGGCGGCGCATACCTTTACAACCGCCTGATGATCAATATCTCCACAGGCACGCTTCTGCAGCTGCGCAAAGAGCTGTTCACGCACATGCAGAAGCTCCCCATCCGCTACTTCGACGCGCGCACGCACGGCGAGATCATGTCCGCTTACACCAACGACATCGACGCCATGCGCGAAATGCTCAGCCAGGGCATCCCGCAGTTCATCAGCTCCATCATCAGCATCGTCGGCACGTTCGTGATGATGATCGTACTGAGTCCGATCCTCACGCTCATCGCCATCGCCATGCTCGTTGTGATGCTCTTTATCACCAAGGCCATCGCAAAGCGCAGCGGACGCTATTTCAAGGCGCGCCAGGATTCCCTTTCCCAGGTGAATGGCTACATTGAGGAGATGATCGAAGGGCAGAAGGTCGTAAAGGTATTCTGCCACGAGGACGCCGTGAACGGCGCGTTCGGCGGGCTGAACGAAACGCTCACCCAAAACACCGTGACGGCGAACACCTTGGCAAACCTGATGGGCCCCATCATGAACAACCTGGGCCACGTAACCTATGCGCTCACGGCTGCGGCGGGCGGCCTGCTCGCGGTCAGCGGTTTGATGGGCCTTGGCACCATCGCCGCTTTCCTGCAATATACGCGCAAGTTTGCCATGCCGATCTCCCAGCTCTCCCAGCAGATGAACAATGTGATGGGGGCGCTCGCAGGCGCGGAGCGCATCTTCGACATGATCGACGAGCCCGTGGAAGAGGACGGCGGCGACGTGACCATGGTAAACGCCTGCCGCAACGCGGAAGGCGCGCTCGAGGAATGCAGCGCACGCACGGGCATTTGGGCCTGGAAGGTCCCTTCCGAAACGGCGGAAAGCGGCTATGAGCTCGTCGAGGTGCGCGGGGACATGCGCTTCCACGACGTGACGTTCAGCTACGACGGCGAAAAGACCGTACTCAAAAACGTTTCGCTCTATGCGCGGCCCGGCCAGAAGATCGCCTTCGTCGGCTCCACCGGCGCGGGCAAGACGACGATCACGAACCTCATCAACCGCTTCTACGACGTGCAGGAGGGCGAGATCACCTATGACGGCATCCCCGTCCTGCGCATCAAGAAAGACGCGCTGCGCGGCTCGCTTGCCATGGTGCTGCAGGACACACACCTGTTCACCGGCACCGTACGGGAAAACATCCGCTACGGCAGGCTGGACGCGACGGATGCGGAGGTCGAAGCGGCGGCGAAGCTCGCCAACGCGCACTTTTTCATCTCCCACCTGCCGCAGGGATACGACACCGTGCTCACCGCGGACGGCGCGAACCTGAGCCAGGGCCAGCGGCAGCTCATCGCCATCGCCCGGGCGGCGGTCGCGGACCCGCCGGTGCTGATTCTCGACGAAGCCACAAGCTCCATCGACACCCGCACGGAGGCGCACATCGAACGCGGCATGGACCAGCTCATGAAGGATCGCACCGTGTTCGTCATCGCCCACCGGCTCTCCACCGTGCGCAACGCAAACGCCATCATGGTGCTTGAGCACGGCGAGATCATCGAACGCGGCGGCCACGACGACCTCATCGCCCAGAAGGGCAAGTATTACCAGCTTTACATGGGCATGTTCGAGCTGTCGTAACCGGAGAAAGGCCCCAAGCGGCCATGCGCATTGCAAAAAGATTTGAGAAAGGAACCAACCATGCCATTTACGTTTGAACCGGCCGCCCCGGCCGAACTCGACGCGGCGCTCGCCATCGCGCGTGCCGCCGCCAAAAGCCCGTATTCCCACTGGGATGCGGATTACCCGAACCGCGAAATCCTTGCGGAGGACATCGCGCACGGCGAACTGTATTTCCTGCGGGAAAACGGCGCGCCCCTCGCCATCATCGCCATCCTGGACGAATCCGAGGAAGCCATCGAGTTTCCCTGGCCGGAGGCGAAGGAGCATACCTGCATGCTCGCCCGCCTCGGCATCCTGCCGGAAGCGCAGGGCCGCGGCCTTGCGGCAAAGACGATGCGCCTTGCGGCCGAAGCCGCACGCGCACGCGGCTTTACCACCGCGCGGCTGCTCGCCTCTGAGGACAACCCGGTCACCAACCACATCTATCAAAAGCTCGGCTATGAAGCGCGCGGCCGCGCGCGCCTCTGGGATTCCGAAGATTTTGTGGGATACGAGCTCAGGCTGTGAGTGCAAAGCAGAAACAGGGTGCGGTTCCCCGCCGGGAGCCGCACCCTGTTTGCAGGCAAGAGACGATTTGTCAAGGGGGATTTTACCCGAAAGATGAAATCCCCCCACAAACTGGATTTTGCGCTTCTATTTCCAGTCACCTTCCGCAACAATGAAGCAGTTTCCACCGACTTCAATAAGCCATTCACCGTTATCCATCGCCGCATGGACATGGAGTAAAGAAGGTCTTCCCATATCCTCACCTTGACTTACGGAATATGTAGCATCCTCTACTCCAAAATAATTATGGTGGATCAGATACCCTGCCAAATCTCCGTTTGCGCTTCCTGTGGCGGGATCTTCTATAAAATCTTCCATCAGACAGCGTGTCGCAAATCGTCCTTTTCCCATATCCACAAAGAAAAGGTGGTTACAGTAACATTCGGGATGCCGTTTAATATAGGCATTGAATTTTATCCGGTCTATCTTTAGCTTTGCGAGGGCTTCCCGATTCTTCAAAGGAACCATTACCGCTTCAAGGCCAGTTGATACCCACTGAACGGGATATTCATCGCAAATATCTTCGAGACAGAGTCCATATATTTCTGCAACCTCCCATTTCGCTATTATCGTGCCGATTTCAGGAGAATTTTGCCGCATTACCATTCCATTTGCAGTCACCGATACAGGGATCTGGCCAACCTTCGTATTCAGCTTGACGGTATTTCCTATCCCATTTTCCAGCTTATTGTGAATAACATAAGCTGCACCCAAAGAAGGATGTCCAGCAAAAGGCACTTCTCCAACATTGGGCGTCCATATCCGAACATCATACCCTCCGTTTTCTCGTTTGTCCGAAAGGATAAACACCGTTTCTGAAAAGTTGATTTCTCTTGCTATTTTCTGTTGCTCATCATCGCTAATTTTGTGGTCTGGAATTAAAACCAACAACTGGTTGCCTTGATATTTGTTTTCCGCAAAACAGTCCACTATATAAAACTTCATAAGATTAAGTCATCCTCTCAAATTCCGGTTTTTCGGTTTCTGATGGCTATCAGTATACTACGAATATGGCCAATAAACAAGCCACATTTGTCGGGCTGACACGCCTGTCTCATAAACCGACAACTTGCACAAACAGCTATGCCCCAAGCTCTTTTATTACTCCAAAAACAAGGCGCTTTGGGGCAATGACGGGTCAGTTAGGTCCTGATGCAACGTCTCCCAACTCTCGAATTTTGTGTAAAAATTACATTTATGAGACGGGCGTGGTCGGGCTGATGGTACTGGCAAGCAAGGCCTCGGTATATACCGGGCGCTTGTTGGGGGCTGATCGCCTCCAAACCCCTGTGCATCGTGACGGAGCTGCGTCCGATGCACAAGCCGCCGGTGGCGTCTGCTGACCTATCCATATTGGGCAGGGAAGGAGCACCCGGCGGGGCCGCCCCCGGAGAGCGCACGCCTGCCGCAAGGCAGTACCACCGCCGCCCATCGGGGCGGTGGTGAGTAAGTGCACCCTTATCCTCGCATAAGGGACAGAGAATGCGATATCTTGTTACTTATCTGGCTTTGTGGTACAATTCAAGCTAACAGAAGCAGCATAACAATTCAGAAAATGTTGAATAGAGAAAATATTGTGATGGATGCAAACTTGTATGGGAGGAATTATTATGAAGTATGAATTGCAAAAGCTGAATAAAGATACAATAGAACAGTTGATTTGCCTGTCAAAAAAATGGAAAGAGGAAGACTGTTGTTATGGAATGGAAGTGAATACCAAGAGCGATTTGAATGAGCCTTTGGCAGTAGCTTTGGATAAAGGCAAAATTGTGGGGTATATCTTTGGTCATTTTTATTCTCAGGAAAAAAAGACCTCTTATATAGAAATAGGGGAACCATGTTTTAGCATTGATGAGTTTTATGTTTTGCCTGAACATCGTTGTATGGGAATAGGAAAAAAGCTATTTCAGCTTATCGAAAATGAGGTGAAGTCTCAATGTACATATATTACTTTATCTACATCAACGAAGAATTACAAAGCGATATTAAAACTCTATATTGAGGAATTAGGCATGAATTTCCATAGTGCCTTTTTACTAGACAAATTAATATATAATTCCCGGCTGTTGATTTAATGAAAATTAAGAGGAGCGACAGCACTTCAGGCTGTTGCTCCTCTTGTCTACCCAACAACCCGAGTGAGATGTCAATGGCGGCGTAAACCGTTCATTTTACCATTGGCATCTCTCTCCTGGTTTGCTCCTCCTGCCTTTTCGACCGCATACACTCACCACAAATGAACCGCCAGCCGTTGTGTATTTGGTAGTAAAAGCTACCCTTTACATAGTACATTCCAGGAACGAATATTATTAGGTTCCGCTTTCCGCAATCGCCGCCAGGCAGGCTTCGAGCGCGGTTTCCCCGTCCTTCGCCACAATGTCCGGCTTGGTGCCGACGATTTGGTTACAGCTTCCGTCGTCGTTGAACCCGCAGAAGGCTTCGTAGCTGATGAGCAGGCCGCTGTTAGGCAGCGCGACTTGGAAGGGCTCGCAGCCCATGCCACTGCCGCCGGTGGTCTTTCCAACGAGAGTAGCAAAGCCTGTCTTTTTACAAAATATGGAAAATTGTTCCGATGCGGAATAAACCCGCGGCCCAATCAGGACCCATACCCGCCCTTCGTAGGCAATGCTGTTCTCCGCAGGAAGCATGGGCTCGCTCTCCACAATTGAGAGCCAATCCATATCCGCGACCGCATCCGGGTTTATGTTTGGAAATTTTTCCTGCCATTCCGTTTCTTCCGGGGTAAACACAGCGCCTAGTACTTCGTCGCTCCATTTATGTTTCGGTTCTTCCCCACCCCATACATAACGGTTATAAGCGCCCGCTTTTGATCCTAGCAATCGTTCATATCCGGGCAAAGGTTCCGCAAGCAGAAAGGATACGATTGCACCCCAAAACAAATCGCTCCCTCCGCTGTTCTCCGAGATGTCAATGATAATGTTCGGCGACTCTTGATTTTCTTCAAGGAATTGCCCGCACATGTCCAAAGCAATACTGCCGCGATCCAGCGGATCGCTCTGATTATTTAACAGGAAAGAATTGATCTTAAGATAAGCGGCGTCCTCCAACACGGAGAACTCAACATACTTGCTGTCGATAAGGTACTGTTCGATCTCCTCAGCGTCCATTTCCGCACCCATTTCCGCATCCGCGTTCTGTTCCGCCTGCAAAACCGGGTCTGTCGAAAGGAGATACGCATAGGTCGCAGCTACCTTATCCGCCTTCAGGATGGCTCGAACGCGCCGCATGGGTTCAGGGGCGCTCTGCATAGGCGCAGAATAACGGGAATATGCCCCAGCGCTCATCACATAGAGATGGCCGATACTCTTGAAGTTGGAAAGCGTCCTGTCCAGCAAATTCCAGAGATTTGACAGTATAATGCCGCTCCCCGGCGAGTTTTCAAGCTCACTGCGGTATTTCTCCTTGATCTCCGTATGGTCGAGCCCAAGCTCCGCCTGAATCAAAGGGAAAAACGGGAAATTCTCCTCCAGAGTTTCCCACATCGCGTCGTAATCCTCCAACGCCTGTTGCTTTGTGAGGATCAGGTTGCCGGACGGGCTGATCTCAATTTCGCTGTCGTTTGGGAACGGGAAACTCTCCGTTTCGGAAAACCGGGCAGGCGCCTTTGCGGTGGCTTCCGGTTCGTTTGAGGCCATTTGCGTTGCGGTTGGGGCCGTGGATGGGGGCGGCCCCACTGCGTTCTGGCAACAGGAAAATGCGAAAAGCATTGCCAGGAACAGGAATAACGCGGTCGCTCTTTTCATTTTCATAAGCTATTATACTCCTTTGCAATAAGTGAGAGTGGCAAATGCGCCTTTTCAATATTCCTCCGCCCCAGCGATCCGTTCCCGGTAGGGCTCCGAACAGGGCAGCGTCCGCAGACGGCCGAACACGGAAAAATCTTTCCAGAAATGCATGGGATAGGCGCGCGCCGTATCCGTATGGCGCATGAAATAATCGAAGCCGCAGGCGAAGTCCGCCTCCTGCCGCGGATCGAGCACAAGGAATGCTGCGTCGATATGCCGCCCAGCCAGGCGGGCAACCTCCGTCCGGAAGCGCGCGGTCATGGCACGGTTCTCCTCCGGGGATTCCTCCTCCCACACCCAGTCGTTCAAATCGCCCGCGTGGAAGATCGTTTTCCCTTCCGCCGAAACGAGGAACGCAACGCCCGTGTCCGTGGAATCGAGCGTCTCCACGCAAAGCGTGCCGAGCCGCTTTTGCTCATGCGCGCCGAGGAACACGAGTGCTTCCTGCGCCGCCTGCGGTACGCCGCGGCGCGCGAAGCCGGATGCGCTCCATTTGCGCCGGATGTCCCGGGAGAGGATATATGTCACATCCGGGTGCATACCGCTGAGCTTGAAAATATCGAAGTTGAAATGATCCCGATGGGCGTGGCTTGCGAACACATACAGCGGCTTTTCCGGTGCAAACGAGGGCATAGCGCCCTCAAAATAATCGAACAGGAGCGCGCAGCCCGCAAGCTCCACGGCAAACCCGCTGTGGCCGATGTAGGTGATCTTCATGGCAGCGGTCTCAGCGCTTCACCGCTTTGTACTTTTTCGCCTCCACCCGGGCGCGCAGGTGCTTTGCAAGCGCCTCCGCCGTACCCTGCTCGAACCCGGCTTTGGAAACGATGTATGCCTGCCGCGCGTTCGCATACAGGTAAAACGCGTCCGGCGTTTCCCAAATTTCGAACAGGCGGTTGTAATAGGCGCGTTCCTCCTTGCCGTCCACGCAGACGGTGAAACAGTTTTTGAGGAACACGTACCGCTGCGAAAGCCCCGCGAAGGAGGATTGCTCAAACTTCTTTTCCGGCGCGATGAAAATCGCGTAGAAGCGCCGGCCAAACACGTAAAGCGCGAGCACGAGGATCCCAAGGTACAGCCATGCGCGGCCGCACACGGCGAAAAACACGCCCACGAGCACGGAGAGCGTCAGGAACGCGAACAGCGCCTGCGTACTCCAGGGGATGCGCTTTACGAAGCGGGCGTTGAACCGTTGAAAACGCAGCACAGTGTCCTTGTCGTAATTGGTGGTATTGATAATGTCCATGGCATGCTCCATTCGGTAAGATTTGTTTCTTACAATGTATCACATTTCACAAGCGGTTACAAGAGTGCCCTCCCGCTTTGTGCGCAAAGCGGGAGGGCACGGCGCCGCCTTTTTTAATTTATTATTACAGGGAGTTGTGTCAACCCCGGATGTCGCCCCGCGCGCGCAGATCTGCGAGGATCTTTTCATACATGGCCGCGTCGATCTTATACTTGCTGCGGTAAACGAGATACCCTGCGAGGATGCAGATGAGCGGCAGCACGAGCATGGCGAGCTTCATCACAAGCAGGCCCTCCGGCGTGACGTCTGCCGCGGAATTGGCCGCGTTGATGCCGGAGATGACGAGCGTGAACGAGACGATGCCGCTTGCGATCGCCCCGCCGATCTTGTTGATAAGCGGCTGGATGGAGAACGTAACGCTTTCGTTGCGCTTGCCGGTTTTCCACTGGCCATATTCGATGGTATCCGCCAGGAACATGAGCATAAGGAGCTGGATGAATGCCTGCCCCACAAAGATCAGCACGCCCGCCGCGCCGATGAAAAGCATGTTCATCGGCGAGAAGAAGAACACGAGGTAGCCCAGCACCACGAGGGCCGTCGCGCCGAAATACAGCTGTCTGCGCGTGAAACGCGCGCTGAACTTCGGGAACACCGTGAGCGCCGAAAGCTGCGAAACGCCCAGCACCGCAGCAAACACGGAATACATCCCCGGATCGCCGTAAGCGTAGATGAAATAATAGGTGCCAAAGCTCGTCGTCGTGGAATAGCCGATCATGAAAAGCGCCATCGCAACCGTCGTGAACAGCAGCTGGTCGTTTTTGAAGATCACGCGGAAGGTATCCTTCAGGGTGGTTTTTTCCTCCTGCTTGAACATGCCGCGGTGCTCCTTCACACCAAAGAGCGTGAAGCACTGGAAGCCGAGCATCAGAAGCGCCACGATCAGCGCAAAGGCGAACCATGCATCCGTGCCGCTGCCCATAGCTTCCGTCATCGCCCCCGTGATGGGCAGGATGCCGACCACCACCGCAAACATACCCACGTTCGCGCAGATGCGGGCAAACGCGCCGATGCGCTCGCGCTCCTTCTGGTCGAGCGAAAGCGCGGGCATCATGGACCAATAAGCGATGTCGTTTGCCCCATAGAAAATATCCCAGGCCAGGTAGAATACTGCGAAGAGGACGATATACCAGGCGTCGGTCAGGTGCAGATCCGTAAAGAGCAGCACCATGAACACCGCGCCCGTCACCGCGCCGCCGAGGATCAGCGGCTTGAACTTGCCCCAGCGCGTGTTTGTGTTGTCCACAATCGTGCCCATGATGGGGTCGTTGAGCGCGTCGAACACGCGCAGCACCGTCAGCACGAAGCCGATCTTCAAAAGCATGGCGTCGCTCACGGTGAGCACCTCGGTGATGTACGTCAAAAGGAACATGCTCACCATGGAATAGAACATATCCCGCCCGATGGTGCCAAGGCCGAAGAAATACTTGTTGCGCCGCGCCGTTCCGCTTTCGCGGGCGGGCATGGTTTCCTGTTTCATGCTGTGCTCCTTTGGTTGAAAGGTCCGATAAGCCCACCTTTATTTTAGCCCGCGCGCTTGCGGATTGCAATCGGGAATTGCGCCGCACGCCCGGATGCGGTACGATAAGGGCATAAAAGAATGCTGTACAAAATTTGACGTGCCGGGCGCATTCCGCTGCCGGACGCGGGCGCAAGCCTGAAAGGAGCATGCCATGAAAATCCTCTATTGCAGCAACACCGGCCACACCGCGCGCTATGCGGAGCTGCTTGCGCACAAAACCGGCCTCGCCGCTCTCCCCGCATCGCGGGTGGCGGAGGTGGCAAAGGGCGAGGAGATCGTCTACCTCGGCTGGGTCTTTGCGGATGTGATCCAAGGGTACAAAAAAACTTGCGAAGGCCGCAGCGTCGCCTGCGTCGCCGCCGTAGGCATGAATCCAGGCTCCGCGGAGAACGCGGAAAAGCTCGTTGCCGCCAACGGGGTAAGCGTTCCTTTCTTTTATTTGCCGGGCGGCGTGGACTATGCCAAGCTCAAAGGCGTAAAGCGGATGATGCTGCGCATGGTGGGCAAGCAGCTCGCCAAGGAGGGCAAGCCCGAAAATCAGGCGCTCATTTCCGTTTTTCAAAACGGCGGGGACTTCGTCTCGGAGGCAAACCTCGTGCCGCTGCTCGAATTCCTGGCCCAAAGACTCCAGCCCGCCATGGGGCAGGGTTTGTAAACTGCGGCTCACAATCAATTTTATAAGGATCTTTGAAAAATGCTCTGGTGGTTTGCCAGGCATTTTTACAATTTTGCGCCACTTTACACAGGTTTAACCTTGCCGCGCTTTCGGCCTTTACCCAGGCAACGTATGATATGCCCGTAAAAAAGAGAAAATAAGAAAAAGAAAGAAGGATTTAACAATGAAGAAACTCATCGCACTTTGCATGACGGCCCTGATGCTTCTTGTAGTTGCCGCAGGCTGCAACAACGCTTCTGAAAATACAGCGATCTATGTCGTCTCCCGCGAGGATGGTTCCGGCACGCGCGGTGCATTCATCGAGCTGCTCGGCATTGAGCAGAAGAACGAAGCCGGCGAGAAGATCGACCATACCGTTGAAACTGCCGAGATCACCGACAGCACCTCCGTCATGATGCAGACCATCGCCGGCAACGCCGCGGCCATCGGCTACATCTCCCTCGGCTCCCTGAACGACACCGTGAAAGCGCTTCAGATTGACGGCGTGGAGGCGAATGCCGAGAACGTCAAGAGCGGCGCCTATAAGATCGCCCGCCCATTCAACGTGGCCGTAACCGCGAACGTCTCTGCCGAAGCGCAGGATTTCCTGAGCTTCATCCTGAGCGCGGAAGGCCAGGCGGTCGTGGAAGAAGCCAACTGCATCAGCCAAGGTAACACCGGCGCTTTCGCGGGCGGCAGCGTCAGCGGCAAGATCGTCGTCGCGGGTTCCTCCTCCGTCACCCCGGTGATGGAAAAGCTCAAGGAAGCCTACAACGCCATCAACCCGAACCTGACCATCGACATCCAGCAGAGCGACTCCTCCACTGGCATGACCTCCGCGATCGACGGCCTCTGCGACATCGGCATGGCCTCCCGCGACCTGAAGGACAGCGAGCTTGAAGCCGGCCTCACCCCCACCGCTATCGCGCTTGACGGCATCGCGGTCATCGTAAACAACGAGAGCGAAATGACCGGCCTCACGAGCGACCAAGTGCGCGCCATCTTCATGGGCGAAATCACCGAATGGAGCGAAGTGAAATAAACAAGCGCAACGAATCGCCAACGGGCCGGCCACCGGCCCGTATTGGCATGACTTCGGATAAGGAGCGTTTATGAAACAGCAAAAGCGCGCAAAGCGCGTGCAGGCAAACCCACGGCAGGTGCGCGAAGCGCTGATGCACGCCGTCTTCCTGTTCACGGCCTGCGTCTCGATCATCGCCGTGGTGCTTATCTGCATCTTCATGTTTGCAAACGGCATCCCGACCATCCTGGAGATCGGCCCCGCCGAATTCCTGTTTGGCACCACGTGGAAGCCGCTCAACAACCTCTTCGGCATCCTCCCGATGATCGTAGGCAGCCTGTATGTCACCGCCGGGGCAATCCTCATCGGCGTGCCCATCGGCATCCTCTGCGCGGTATATCTCGCGCGGTTCTGCCCCAAGCGCGTCTACCGCGTGCTCAAGCCGCTGATCGACCTGCTCGCGGGCATCCCGTCCATCGTGTATGGCTTCTTCGGCCTCGTGGTCATCGTGCCGCTCATGCAGCAGCTCACGGGCGCAAGCGGCGGCAAGAACATCCTGACCGCTTCACTGATGCTCGGCATCATGATCCTGCCCACGATCATCAGCGTTTCGGAAAGCGCGATCCGCGCCGTGCCGGAAAGCTATTATGAGGGCGCGCTCGCGCTCGGCGCGACGCATGAGCGCAGCGTGTTCTTCGCCGTGCTGCCTGCGGCGAAATCCGGCATCCTTGCCGGGGTGATCCTCGGCGTCGGCCGCGCCATCGGCGAGGCGACCGCCGTCAAGATGGTCGCCGGGAACCAGCCCATCCTGCCCACGAGCCTCCTGAGCGGCGTGCGGACGCTGACCTCCAACATCGTCGTGGAGATGGGTTACGCGGAGGGCCTGCACCGCGAAGCGCTCATCGCCACGGCAGTGGTGCTGTTCGTGTTCATCCTCCTCATCAACCTTTCCTTCTCGGTCATGAAAAAAAAGGAGGGCTAGCGCATGGAAGCAAACGCGATCAACCGCGAAAGCCGCCGCGCGCGGCTCCGGGCATACCGGCACAGGCCGCTTTCCCTGCTGCTGCGCCTTGCGGTGACGCTCTCCGCTGCCGTAACGGTGCTCGTGCTCGTGGCGCTTGTCGCCTATATTTTAATCAAAGGCATCCCGAACCTCAAGCCTTCGCTGTTTGCCTGGGAATACACCACGGAGAACGCCTCCATGCTCCCGGCGGTCATCAACACCATCACCATGACGGTGCTCTCGCTCCTCATGGCCGTCCCCGTAGGCGTTTGCTCCGCGATCTATCTAGTGGAATACGCCAGGCGTGGGAACAAGCTCGTCTCCCTCGTGCGGATCACGGCAGAAACGCTCCAGGGCATCCCGTCGATCGTCTATGGCCTCTTCGGCTTCCTGTTCCTCGTCGTTGCCTGCAAGTTCGGCTATTCGCTCCTGAGCGGCGCGATCACACTTGCGATCATGATCCTGCCGCTGATCCTGCGCACGACGGAGGAGGCGCTCAAGGCCGTGCCGGATTCCTTCCGGGAAGGCAGCTTCGGCCTCGGCGCGGGGCGGCTCAGGACGGTGCTGCGCATCGTGCTCCCCTCGGCGGTGCCGGGTATCCTCGCGGGTGTGATCCTCGCCATCGGCAGGATCGTCGGCGAAACGGCCGCGCTCATCTACACCTCCGGCACCGTTGCGGGCGTGCCGGAAACGCTTCTCGGTTCCGGGCGGACGCTTGCGGTGCACATGTACGCCCTCCTTTCCAACGGCCTTTACATGGAGGAGGCATATGCCACGGCAGTCGTGCTGCTCGTGATGGTTGTGGGCATAAACGCGCTCTCGGCCTGGCTTGCAAAAAAAGTTTCGGCAAAGCAGAGGTAACAGCTTATGGATAAATTTTCGATCAAAGACCTGAACCTGTATTACGGCGACTTCCATGCGCTCAAGGGCGTGACACTCGGCCTTGGCGCAAACGAGATCACCGCGTTCATCGGCCCCTCGGGCTGCGGCAAATCCACGCTGCTCAAATCCCTCAACCGCATGAACGACCTCGTGGAAGGCTGCCGCATCACCGGCGAAGTGCTGCTCGACGGGGAGAGCATCTACGGCGGCATGGACGTAAACCTGCTGCGCCGCCGGGTAGGGATGGTGTTCCAAAAACCCAACCCCTTCCCGATGAGCATCTATGACAACATCGCCTATGGCCCGCGCACCCATGGCGTGCGTTCCAAGGTAAAGCTGGACGACATCGTGGAACGTTCGCTGCGCAGCGCAGCCATCTGGGATGAGGCAAAGGACCGCCTCAGGAAAAGCGCGCTGGGCATGTCCGGCGGGCAGCAGCAGCGCCTCTGCATCGCCCGGGCGCTCGCCGTGCAGCCGGACGTGCTTTTGATGGATGAGCCGACGAGCGCGCTCGACCCAATCTCTACCTCCAAAATCGAAGACCTTGTTGTGGAACTGAAAAAAGATTATACTATTGTTATCGTTACCCACAACATGCAACAGGCGGCCCGCATTTCGGACAAAACCGCGTTTTTCCTTCTTGGCGAGGTCATCGAATTCGGCGAAACGGAAACCATCTTTTCCGTGCCCAGGGACAAGCGCACGGAAGATTACATCACGGGGAGGTTTGGATAATGCGCAACCAGTTCGACGAGCAGCTTGACCTGCTCAACGTGGAATTGATCCGGATGGGCGCGCTCTGCGAGGAGGCCATCGGCCTTGCGACGCGGGCGCTCCTCGAAGGCAGTGCCGCCGCCGCAGAAAAAGCCGTAGCGGTAGACACTGAGATCGACCAGAAGGAGCGCGAGATCGAGCAACTGTGCATCAAGCTCCTGCTCAAGCAGCAGCCGGTCGCGCGCGATCTCCGGGTAATTTCCGCCGCGCTCAAGATGATCTCCGACATGGAGCGCATCGGCGACCAGGCGGCGGACATTTCCGAAATCACAAAATACATCGGCAGAAACGACAACAAGAGCAAGGTACACATTGCAGACATGGCGAAGGCCACCGGCAAGATGGTGACGGACAGCATTGATTCCTTCGTGAAAAAGGATCTTGAGCTCGCCTATTCCGTCATGCGCTATGACGACGTGGTGGACGGTTTGTTTTCCGCCGTGCGGCGGGAGCTGATCGGCCTCATTTCCGAGGACAGCCGCAACGGCGAGCTGTGTATCGACCTCTTGATGATCGCAAAATACTTTGAGCGCATCGGCGACCATGCCGTCAACATCGCAGAGTGGGTGGAATTCTCGCTCACCGGCAAGCATACTTCAAACGAAGGAGTATAACATGATCTATCTTCTGGAGGATGACAACAGCATCCGCGAGTTCGTCATCTATACGCTCAACAGCCAGGGGCTTGAGGCGCAGGGGTTCGACCGGCCCTCCGCCTTCTGGGCGGCGCTTGAACAGCGCCTGCCTTCCTTGGTGCTTCTGGACATCATGCTGCCGGAGGAGGACGGTCTTTCCGTGCTCAAGCGTCTGCGCGGCGCATCGAGTACGCGGCGCATCCCCGTCATCATGCTTACGGCCAAGAGCACAGAGTTCGACAAGGTGATCGGCCTCGACAGCGGCGCCGACGATTACATCCCCAAGCCCTTCGGCATGCTGGAGCTGCTCGCGCGCATCAGAGCGCTCCTGCGCCGCACGGAAGAAGAACATACCGAGCGGGAATACGCGCTTGGCGGGCTTTACGTCTGCCCAGCGAAGCACATCGTGCGCGCGGACGGCCAGAACGTGACGCTCACGCTCAAGGAGTTCGAGCTGCTTTGCATGCTGCTTGAAAACAGCGGCATCGTACTCACGCGCGCGCAGCTTCTCGACCGTATCTGGGGCTATGCCTTTGACGGCGAAAGCCGCACCGTGGACGTGCATGTGCGCACGCTGCGCCAAAAGCTCGGCACCTGTGGTGCGCTGATCCAAACCGTGCGCGGCATCGGCTACAAGATCGGAGGGGACGAAGCATGACGGCAAAGATCTTCCGTTCCATCTTCCTCGTCGCCACGGCGGTGCTGCTCGCATGCTTTGTTCTGATCTTCGGCATGCTTTACGAGCATTTGGGCGCGCAGATCCAGGCGGAGCTGCAAACCGAGGCAGTCTACATCGCCCAGGGGCTTGCGCAAAGCGGCGAAAGCTATTTTGAAGGGCTGCGCGGCACAAACCGCATCACCTGGGTAGCTGCGGACGGCACCGTCCTCTACGACAGCGACTCCGAAGCTGCCGCCATGGAAAACCACGCAGGCCGCGAGGAGATCCAGGAGGCGCTCACGAACGGCTCAGGGGAGAGCACGCGCTATTCCACCACGTTTGACGAGCGGCGCATCTATTTCGCCACCCGCCTTGCGGACGGCACCGTGCTGCGCGTATCGAGCGCGCAGCATTCCGTCTGGGTTCTCATCCTGGGAATGCTTTCGCCCGTGATCGTCATTTTCGTGCTGGCGGCGATTCTTTCCGGCGTGCTTGCCTCGGCGCTCGCCAAGCGCATCCTGCGCCCGGTGAACGCCATCGACCTCGAGCATCCGGAGCAGAGCGAGGTTTATGAGGAACTCTCCCCCCTGCTTTCCAAGATCTATCACCAGAACAGGGTGATCGACAGCCAAATCCGCGAGCTCCAGCGCAAGCAGGCAGAATTCACTGCCATCACGGAGAACATGAGCGAGGGCTTTCTCGTGATCGACGGCCATACCGATCTGCTCTCCTACAACACGAGCGCACTCCGGCTGCTTGGCGCGGAGGCGGCGGACGGCCGGCACAGCGTGCTTGCGCTCAATCGCAGCGAAGGCTTCCGCAAGGCGGTGGAGCGCTCGCTTGCCGGAGAGCACTGCGAGCAGCTTTTTGAGCGGGAGGGGCGGTATTTCCAGATCATGGCCAACCCCGTCGCTCATGAGGATCGCATCGCGGGCGCGGTCCTCATCATCTTGGACGTCACCGAAAAGCACGCCCGGGAAAATATGCGCCGGGAGTTCACCGCCAACGTCTCCCACGAGCTGAAGACCCCCATGACCACCATTTCCGGCTACGTGGACGGCATTCTGGACGGCACCATTCCACCTGAGGACGTCCCCCACTTCGCCGGGAATATCTATGAGGAAGCGCAGCGGCTCATCGCGCTCATCGGGGACATCATGCGGCTCTCCCAGCTTGATGAGGATTCCATCCCCTTGGAAAAGGGGCCCGTAGACCTTTACGACCTCGCCGCCTCCGTGCTGCGCCGGTTGGAGCCGGCGGCCGGGCAGCGCGGCGTCGCGCTCGAGCTCCTGGGCGAGCATGTGCAGGTGCACGGCGTTTCCCAGGTGCTCGACGAGATGATCTTCAACCTCTGCGACAACGCCGTGAAATACAACCGGGAAAGCGGGCATGTGCGCGTTTCCATCGGGGAGGAAAACGGCCATGCGGTGCTCCGCGTCGCGGACGACGGCATCGGTATCCCCGCCGCAGACCGCGCCCGCGTGTTCGAGCGGTTCTACCGGGTGGATAAGAGCCACTCCAAGGAGATCGGCGGCACGGGGCTCGGGCTTTCCATCGTCAAGCACGGCGCGGCGTTCCACAACGCCCGCGTTGCGCTTGAAAGCGAGCTTGGCAAGGGCACGACCGTAACGGTGACATTCGGTGACATTCTAAGATGAAGCAAATATGCACAAGCGG
>OHQR01000905.1_pt1 | contig 17559 bp, 19 predicted proteins | sample 1578191 | NCBI WGS metagenome assembly OHQR01 (sample SAMEA3879577, study PRJEB24766) | human gut metagenome | biome: human-associated habitat; feature: feces | place: USA | collected 1985/1987 | reverse complement strand
AAATATTGCTTATAAAGAACTTATGAAACATTTCAGCTATAAGTATGGCTATATCATTATGGAATCTCTTTGGAGATTTTCGTATGCAAAAAGAAGAGAATTGATTAAAACTCATCCTGCCTATTATGAGGGATTCCCTTCAAGGAAAGAGGATTTCCTGACATTTCTTGCATACCGTTTTCCTACAGCCTTAAACATAACTATCTCCCTGGGGAAGCCAATATTATACATCCTCCTTCAGTTTCACAGATATTTTAAGAAATAATGAACCATGCGAAGAGCCTTGAAACGAATCCTATTCATCATCCCCCTTCCTCCACCCATCCATGGTTCCGGGCTGATGTGTGGTCAAATCAGGCAAAGCTCCCTCATCAATTCTTCTTTTGATTGTTCCTACGTCAATCTGTCCACTTCCAGGAACAATGCCGAGATCGATCATTTTTCCTCATGGCTTGTATTGAAAAAGGGCATGAGATTCATTGGAGCTTACATGAACGTCTTATGGAAACTCATCACTCATCGCCCCGATATAGCTTATCTGGCGATAACCTGCCACGGCATCGGCTTCCTGAAAGACGCCCCTTTTGTCCTCCTCTGCAAGCTTTTTGGGTGTAAAATCGTCCTGCACCAGCATAACAAAGGCATGAAGGCCTATGTGGACAAACCCGTCTACCGATGGCTTCTTCCTCTTGTTTACAAGAAGAGTACGGTCATCCTTCTTTCATGGTTGTTGTACGATGATATTTCTGCCGTTGTACAGCGCGAACAGGTGAAAGTATGTCCCAATGGGATTTAACAGCCATGTTTCATTTTCTGACAATCAGCAATCTGAATGCATCCAAAGGTATTTTTGTACTGCTGGACGCCTGTGCTCTGCTCAAGGACGAAGGTCTTTCTTTTCATCTTCATGTAGTGGGCGCAGAGACGGCGGAGATATCCGGCGAATGGTTTTCTAAAGAGCTCTGTCAAAGGTCTTTGCAAAACCATGTGACGTACCACGGCCGGCAATACAATCAGGATAAGGAAAACCGGTTTTCCGAAGCGGCAGCCTTGGTGCATCCCACGCTAAACGACTGTTTTCCCTTGGTATTGCTGGAAGCCATGCAGCATTCCCTTCCCATCATTTCGACTCCGGTCGGCGCTATCCCTGATATGGTCAGGGAAGAAGAAAATGGATTTCTTGTCCCGGAAAACGATCCCGCAGCCCTGGCGGAAGCCATGAGAAAGCTGATTGAACATCCGCAACTGGCCCGCGATATGGGCAGGAGAGGATACTCACGCTTTATGGAAAATCACACATCAAACAGATTTGAAACCAACCTATTGGAAATCCTGAAAAACATCTGATTCCAGCTTTTTCATATGAATATCCATTCTTCTTCCCGCCTTTCCGGCCTGGATCTCATCCGTTCCTGCGCCATTCTGTTTGTGATAGCGGGACATTTCTCCATGAATACGGGATTCCAGAGCGCTATCTTTGAAGGACCGTCCATGTTCATCCAGGGAACGGCAAAGTTTTTCTTTGGCATGGGGGTCCCCCTTTTTCTTCTGTTGACCGGATATCTTAATTCCAAAAAAGAGGCTACTTGGCGATATTACAAGGGAGGCATCCGGGTTGTGGCCTCCTATTTGCTCTTTTCCATCATGACGATTTTGTTCCGGAAGTATTACCTGGGAGGGGAATACTCATGGCTGGAATGGGGACTCCAAATTTTCTCTTTTTCCGCCATTCCCTACGGATGGTACATTGAAATGTGGATTGGGCTCTTTTTACTGACACCTTTTCTAAACATTCTTTATCACCATATTCCTGACAAAAAACAAAAACTCGTATTGCTCGGTTCCTTATTTCTTATGACTGCCCTGCCCAATCTAATGAACCGTTACGGCATGCATCTGGTTCCCGGCTTCTGGGCAGCTTGTTTTCCATTGTTTTTCTATTTTGCCGGTTCTTATATTCGGGAATACCGACCTGGCATATCAAAAATATGGGGGGGGGGTGGTAATTTTTGGTATTTGCCTGATCAACCCTGTTTTCAATGTATTCTTTTTAAAAAATCATTCCATGATACAAATTACCGGAGATCCTGCCGGAGTCTTTGGAAGTATCATCGCTATCCTTTTCTTCTTAATGTATTATACATGGAACACACACTCATTGCCTCTAAGAAAAATGCTGGAATGCATCTCCAGAGTATCTTTAGACATGTATTTATGCTGTTACATATTTGATGTGCTTCTTTACCCGATATTCAAGGATTTATGGAAATGGAACGGTTCAGCGCAAGCCGGATGGTATCTTCCCGTTATTGTCCCAACGCTCTTCCTGTGCTCTTTCGTAACGGCATGGGTAAAAGAAAAGATTTTTAAATTCTGACCATGTTTTTTGAAATTTCCAAATTATTGAATTTCTTTCTTTTCCCCGCCACCTGGATTATATTGCTCCTGACAGGAGGCATGGCACTGCGCAAGCGCCCACTGGCGCGGCGGCTATGCCTGTGGGGAAGCGCGGCAGTATTCCTGGTATTCACCAACGGTCCTTTATTCGATCTGGCCAAATCTTCCATGATTGATAAATACCGCTTCCCCCATTGGGAAGAAGGCAGAACCTACCAGGCCGCTATCGTCATGGGAGGCTTTGCCGGAATGAACCGGGAACTGGGCATCCTGAGGTATGAACATGACCGGGCGGACCGCCTGTGGGAAGCAGTGCGTCTGTACCGTACCGGGAAAGTGAAATACATCCTGATTACCGGAGATCCCTCCTCAAGCCTGAAAGCTGACGGAAGCAGGATGGCCGGGGAGTTTTTGCGTTACATGCAGGAACAGGGAATACCACCGGACGCATTTCTGCTGGAACAGCAGGCCCGCAACTCCAGGGAAAACGCCGCTTATTCCATAGCCATGCTGTCTTCCCTGGGCATTCAGGACAAGGATTGCCTGCTCATCACGTCCGCGACGCATATGGCACGCGCCCTGGACTGTTTTTATGCCCAGGGCTGGCACCCCGACTGGTTTCCCGTAGGCATCCCCGCTCCGCCGGAAGCCTTGAACCACCGCGCTTTTTATCCCTCATGGGAAATTGCCGTGAAATGGCAGGAACTATTGAATGAATGGTTGGGGAACATCGTGTACCGCCTGGCAGGATACAGCAAATAAACTCTTCTGAAAGAAATCGTATATGCCATTTCTATAATGAAATTCATGGGCTCAATAGATTTTGGCATTATCCCTATCATGGAATTATCATGATGCACCGATTCAAACTAAATATCTCCGGCTATAACCAATGAATTGAAAACTGGTGTCTGCATCAATTACATATTCATCGTCACCCGATTATCAACGAGATTTTTTCTGAGGCTTTTTGTGGTCTCAAACATGCACAGTCCAAGGAATATGGACTGTGCATGTTCAGCAATTCCCTTATCGCCGGGTTGCTCCCGACGGATTTTGGGCTGGGGACTGTCAACAAATACGTGGCCATGTACCACACAAGGAATGAAACGGCTCAAATGGCCCATTTCCTCGGGCAGTTCATGGTTCTATTTTCCTTCCTGGGCATATCCATGTCCACTTTCGGAATCGTCTTTTATTTTTAACTTTTCAATTTTTCAACAAATTATTACTGAATAATAAAAAATACTGTATCTGATTACTCAGGGCGATCCTATTCTTTCCTTCCCCCTGAGGCCTGTGATCAACTTCGCAAGCACCTGCATGAAATTCATCACGCCGGGCATTGTAAAACTATCCGCTTCCTGCTGAATGCGGGGCTGACGATTCTTCCGCTCTGATGAGGCTTCAAAGCCATCGCGCCCTGAACATACTCGGCATATCCACCGGGACACGAACCATATTATGGGGCTCTATTACGCCTTTCGTTGTCTGCATGTACATTTGTCTTCAGCAAGCTGGACTGACTCCTACCCCGGGAAATGTTCTAATCTTCTTTCTGGATACTCCTCAACCAGATCCTGTACCTCTTCTACTGGCGTGCAAGCACTCCCATCATCGCGCGGATCTCTGGGGCAGTGGTTGTAACAGTTTTTTCTCTGGGTACCTCTTTCTTCCGTCTTCCGGTACTTCATGATGGCATCAACGGCCATTTCCGGAGTCATCTATCTAAAAATCATGCACATGGTGGCCCAGAAAAGCACGAAGGAACAATTGGCGGACCTGATGATCCGCATCGAACGCATCCAAGCAGTCCTGTTAAGACTCATGCTGGCCGTTTTTCTCTACTGCGGGCGTGATTCCCTGCACCTTATGGGCGGGCAAAACCATAGGGAAGAAAGTTTCTACCGTCTGGGCGGGAACCGCCCTGATTCTGCTCGTGCTCCTCATCCCCCTGACACAAAACACGGGCATCGCCATCCTGCAGGCAACATTCACAAGGGACGGGCCGTCATCTTGTTTTACTCTTCCGCCGTGTGCGTCATCCTGGGGGATCTGATTTCCCTGCGCTATGGAGCTATCGGGATGTTCACGGGAACGGCTATCTCCTTATTCTTCGGCCAGATTTTTTTAATCAATCCCTATTATTCGCGCCAGGCGGGACTTTCCATTAAACGGTTCTTTGTACAGGTTTATATCCCCTGCTATATTTGATTCCCGTGCTTCTCCTGGCTAGCGTCGTCGGCGCTTTCCTGATAAAATTGGACAGCTGGACTTCTCTGATTGCATACTCCTGCTGTTACGTCATCGCGTTCACGGCTCTTCTCTGGCACACCTATCTGGACAGGTCCGAACGGGAACTTTTTTCCGCCCCTCTGAAAAAATTGATTCATTTACTGAAACATGAACATTGATCCTCACCCGAAAAACGCTTCTTCCTCCCCCTCCTCCCCCTCCTCCCTCCCCGGCTCCGCTCCGGCTCATTGCGGGGCTGAATGCACAAATATCGGACTGCTGGGGATGTGGATGACCTGCAATTACGGAGCCGTCCTGACCTCCTATACCCTCCTACCGCACGCTGGAACGGATGGGGAAGAAAGTGTCCCTGCTTGATTTTTCCTATACCCGACCGGCAAAAGGGCACCTGCACAGTTTTCAGAAAATTTCTGGCACAGGAAAAGCTCTCCATCATTCCCATGCACAACCTGGACCATGCGTATTACATGAACGACCATTTCGACACGTTCATGGTGGGATCGGACCAGGTTTGGAATCCGGGATTCCTGGGGTCCCTGTTTTTCCTCGACTTCGCGAAAGGGGAAAAGAGAAAAATCGCCTACGGGCCGTCCATGGCCCGGCACGACAAACCTTCGGAGCGCTACCTCCGGAAAATCTCCAGGCTGCTGAAACGGTTCGACCCCATATCCGTCCGGGAACAGGGCATGGTTGACCACCTGCGGCAGCATTTCGGCTGCGACAGCACCTGGGTCATGGACCCCGTATTCCTGCACAGCCGGGAGCAGTGGCTTAAACTGGCGTAGCCAGCTGGAAGGTGCCTGAAATTTCGTCGTCTCCTACATCCTGGACCCCACGGAGTCCAAGCGGAAACTGCTTCTGGACATATCTTCCAGACTGCAAGCTCCGCTGCTGAACATGGTGGACATTTAAAGAAGGAGATCAACAACCGGGAACTTCTCAATCTGCCCGGCACGATGGAGGAAGCAACGCTGAACGACTGGCTCGGCAACATCGCCCATTGCAAGAATTTCATCACGGATTCCTGTCTCGGTATTTGCTTTGCACTTATTTTCAAAAGGCCGTTCATCTGCATCGACAATCTCCTGCGAGGTTCCGGCCACTTCATCTCTCTTCTGGAGCTTCTCCATTTAAGGCAGCGCATGCTGCCGGAACATGCAGACAGGATCCCGGATGGAACAAGCCTGGAGATGGATTATGGAGCCGTAAATAAGATATTTCAGGCCCAGGTCCACATGGAACAATCCGGACAATGGTTTCGGAACGCGCTTTCCAAAAAGCGCTCTGAAGCGCTGGAACATTACAACTCGTTCCACAGAGAAAAAATTAACCGGAAATCTCTTCTACAAAGTGGCAGCTCATGAAAAGAAAAGGAAAAAGGCTGCTGGCCAAGGTATACCACTGTCTTGTCCGCCGTTGACACAGGCAATCCGGAATTTTCCTGCAACCTGCTGACAAGGAACCATTCCCGAATTCATTATCTTAATCAGAAAGAGGAAGCATTGAATATTTTCCTTTAAAACTGGAAAGTTTTTCATTCCGTTTACACTTAAACAAGCATTTTTGTTAAATATAAACATATTTTTCTTTTAAAGACTTTCTTTTTTGAGAAACATTAATATAATAGCTTCCACAAACCACCAATCATGCAATACAAGAATATTATTACAGCGGCATGCGCCATCATGGGTTCTTTCTCCGGAACAGCTTCTGCGGACATTACTCCTCCGCTGGGATCGCTGAATTCCCCTTACGAGGCCTCCCGTCCGTTCTCCGCCACTGTGGGAACCGGTTACGCCACCAAGTACGTCAGCCGCGGCCTGGCCTTCCAGCAGTCCGGCAGCGACCATGTCGTTCCCGTGGAAGCCGTCGGCGTCTATGACCTGAACAGCAAATATTCCATTCTGGCCGGGCTGAAATACCAGTGGCTGACCCAGAACAATCTGGATCATGACAGCACGGGCATTGCGGACGAATCGACAGGGCTGCTGGGTGTATCCCGGAAATTCAGCGATTATACCCAGGCCTCCTTGAGCTACCAGTTCGTGAACGGCGGCCTTCCCGGCGCGCTGAACATCCACAAGGGAGACACCTCCGGCTTTCCGGCCTTTGACCATGGACGGGCGGAAGAACACAGCTTCGTGCTGGACATCCACCATAACTTCGGCAAGGGGCTGGAAAACTTCTTCTGGGACAGCCGCGTGCAGTACACGTTCCGCTGGATGTCCGGCTGGTGGTTCACCAATACGCTGGGCTACAAATATGACTTCAACCGCTCCACCTCCCTGATCGTGTCCGGAACCTGGAACGCCACGGCAGGATATTTTGACCGCAATTCCCTCAATGCCAACGGAACGCAGGGTATTTCCCTGACTGTGGCCGTACCTTTCAAGGCTATGGAACGTCTCGTCGTCACACCCTTTGCCGGCACGGTCTGGCTGGGCAACGGCGGCATGGCCGCCAATCATCGCGGCGCCTCCGAACGGTTCCCCTGGAGAACGCCCTCCAAGGTATACCGTAATTTCACCTTCGTTGCGGGGGTGGGCGTGGCCTATTCCTTCTAAAGCCCCATCTTTCCAGCGGGCTCAGGCGTCCATGAACATGCCGGAGCCCGCATTTATTCCTTTCCCATGCCCCTGTCCGCCGTCTTCCATACCCATTCCGTACAGGAACAGGTCGCCGCACTCGGTGACGCATTCGCCATCGCCGGGGAATTCCTCCATTGCGACACCATCAACAGCGGGCACATCAACCTGACTTTCCGGGCCGCCTACCGCCGGGAGGACGGTTCCACGGACCGCTACATCTTTCAGCGGGTGAATGACGCCGTGTTCCAATGCCCCAGGGACGTGATGCACAATGTGGAAAAGGTGACCAACCACATCCGGTGGAAAATGCTCCGGGTGCTGAAAACCCCCTTCCGCCAGACGCTGAACCTGTACTCCGCCCGCGGAGGCCGCAAATACCTGAAACTCCAAGGATCAGGATACTGGCGCTGCTACAACTGCATTGAAAATACCTACACGTGCGACGTAGCGGAACACCCGCGCCAGGCCTATGAAGCCGCCAGGGCCTTCGGGGCCTTTCAGCAGCTTCTGTGCGATATGAATCCGGAGGACATCCATGAAACCATCCCCTTCTTCCACCACACCCGCAAACGGTTCAACCGCCTGATGGAAGCAGCGCGGAAGGATTCCTCCGGCCGTCTGGCCTCCTGCCGGAAGGAACTGGAATTCATCAGGAAACATGAACAGGAAGTGGACCTTCTCCTGAACCTTCAGGAAAAGGGGGAACTCCCGGTCAGAATCGTGCACAACGACACGAAAATCAACAACGTCATGCTGGATACGGAAACGGACCGGGCCGTATGCGTCATTGACCTGGATACGGTCATGCCCGGCAGCATTCTTTACGACTTCGGGGACATGGCACGCACGATGACTTCTCCCGCGGCGGAGGATGAAGAAGACCTGGAAAAGACCTTCATGCGCATGCCCATGTTTGAGGCCGTCGTGAAGGGCTACCTGGAAACCGCCAAAGATTTCATCACTCCCCTGGAGGTTTCCCTGCTCCCCTTTTCCGGCAAATTGATCACGCTGGAAACCGGCATCCGCTTCCTGACGGACTATCTGGAAGGGGACGTTTATTTCAAGACGGAAAAAGACCGGCACAACCTGCACCGGGCGCGCACCCAGCTCGCGCTGGTAAAAAGCATGGAACAGCAAATGCCGGAAATGGAAAAGCTGTGCGCGGACGTTTTCAAGGCGGTCAAGGTCTGATGTTCAACGGCTAGCGGCAGTCCCCGGCTGGCTGATTTTTATGATGGCTTCCCCCTCTGCGGGTTTGCTATACTGCCGCGCATGTTAAAAAATATTTCCCCCCTGATCAGCCCGTCCCTGCTGAAAATTCTTGCGGAAATGGGCCACGGAGATGAAATCGTCTTTTCAGACGCCCACTTCCCCGGCCATACCTTCAATCACACCGTTCTCAGGGCGGACGGCCTGAACGCGGACTCCCTGCTGGGCGCCGTCATTCCCCTTTTTGAACTGGACGCCTACGCCACCCCGGTGATCATGATGGCCCCGGTTCCCGGCGATTCTCTGGACCCCGCCGTAGAAGCCAGATACCGCAAGGCGCTGGGCTACGACGGCGAAATCGAACAAATGGAACGCTACGCATTTTATGAACGCGCCAAAAAAGCCTATGCCGTGGTCATCACCGGGGAAACCGCCAAATACGGCAACATCATTCTGAAAAAAGGCGTGACTCCTGCCGCCTGAAAGCCTTGAGCGCTATTCCCATGCAGTACGATTTTGATGAAATCATCGACCGCCGCGGCACCGGCGCGCTAAAATACGAAGCCCTGCTGCCGCGCTGGGGCCGGGATGACCTGCTGCCCCTGTGGGTGGCAGACATGGACTTCAAAACCCCCCCGTTCATCATGGAAGCCCTGCGCCGCCGCTGTGAACACGAACTGCTGGGCTACACGGTGAAGCCCCCCGCCTTTTTCGAGGCCATCCGGGGCTGGGTGGGCCGCCGCCACGGCTGGCAGGTGGAAACGGACCAGATCGGGTTCGCCCCCGGCATTGTTCCGGGTATTTCCAGCGCCATTCAGTGCTTCACCAAACTGGGGGACAGGATCATGATTCAGCCCCCGGTTTACCATCCCTTTGCGATGATTATCCGCGAAAACGGGCGGGAAATCGTCAACAATCCGCTGGTACTGGAAAACGGGCGCTACCGGATGGATTTCGAGCATATGCGGGAGGCCGTGCGCGGATGCGGCATGTTCATCCTGTGCAATCCCCACAATCCGGGAGGCCGGGTCTGGAGTCCGGAAGAACTGGAGCAGGTAGCGGAAATTTGCGCGGAAAGCGGAACCCTGGTCATTTCCGATGAAATTCACGCAGACCTCACTCTGCCCGGCCACAGGCACACCGTATTCGCCACCGTTTCGGAAAAAGCCCGAGACAATTCCGTCACGTACATGGCGGCCAGCAAGGCGTTCAACGTGCCTGGCCTGGCCAGTTCCTACCTGCTCTGCCAAAATCCGGCCCTGTTTGAGAAGTACCAGAATTTTGTGAACGGACGGGAAATGGCGGAAGGCCACGTTTTTGCGTATGCGGGGCTCATCAGCGCCTATACGGAACCGGAAGGAGAGGAATGGCTGCGCCAGGCGCTGGACTACATCCAGAAAAACATCCGCTACCTTGACGCGGAATTGCGCAGCCGCATGCCCAAGATCAAGGCCCTTCTTCCGGACGCCTCCTATCTGGTGTTCCTGGACTGCCGGGAATTGAACCTGTCCCGGCAGGAACTGGAGGATTTCTTCGTGAACGGCGCCCGTCTGGCCCTGAACAACGGCGCCATCTTCGGCAAGGAGGGGGAAGGTTTCATGCGCCTGAATGCGGGCTGCCCCCGTTCCGTGCTGGCCCGGGCCCTCAACCAGCTGGAGAAGGCGTACCTGTCACGCGGTTTCTGACCCGCGAACTTGGCTGGCAGTCATTTGCACGGCATTTCCAACCAACCGGAAGTGCCGTGAATTTTCCCGTTTCCGGATTGCAGGGCGCTATCCATCGGAGTCCATGAAAACTCCCCGCAACCGTCCCGGCTTTTTTCGGAAGAATCAGGGATTCCAAGCCTTTTCCGGTCAAATTCCCGACGGAAGGCAGGGCGAAGCCTTCCTTTCCCGGACGACGCCGGAAAATTCCCCGGTTCCTGTCCTCTCCTCTTACCGCACTTCCCTCCTCCGGAAATGTACGAACGCCATTCCGGTAAAACGTGACTTTGCTTGCAAAATGGACGGAAAGGGGTATCTTTTGCCGCATGTACTATATCACCACGGCCATTGATTACACCAACGGACCGCCCCACATCGGGCACGCTTATGAAAAAGTCCTTGCGGACGTTCTTGCGCGCTGGCACCGGATGAAGGGGGAGGAAGTCTATTTTCTGACCGGGGTGGACCAGCACGGCCAGAAAGTACAGCAGACGGCGGAGAAACTGGGCATTACTCCGCAGGAACATGTGGACAACATCACGGCCAGGTTCCTGGCGCTCTGGGAACGGCTGGGCATCAGCTACGACGGCTGGGCCGCCACCACGGACCCGCGCCACAAGGCGTGCGTGCAGAAGATCCTCACCAGCCTGAAGGACAAGGGCCAGCTTTACAAAAAATCCTACAGGGGCTTTTATTCCGTCCGGCAGGAACAGTTCCTTACGGACAAGGAACGGGATGAAGACGGCAATTTCGGCCCGGAATGGGGGGAAGTGGTGGAACTGGAGGAAGAAAACTGGTATTTCCGCCTGGCCGACCAGGCGGAATGGATGAAGCAATTTGTGGAAAAGAGCGGTTCCTTCGTCCTTCCCGCCTTCCGCAAGGCGGAGGTGCTCAACGCGATCGAACGCTCCTTCGACGCGGACCTCTGCATTTCCCGCCCCAAGGAACGCCTTTCCTGGGGCATTGAATTGCCTTTTGACCCGGATTTCGTCACCTACGTCTGGTTTGACGCCCTGATCAATTACGTTTCCTTCGCCGGCTATCTGGCGGAACCGGGAAGCGGACTGCCGGAATTTTCCAGACTCTGGCCCGCCGATTGCGAGGTGATCGGCAAGGATATCCTGGTGCCCGCCCACGGCGTGTACTGGCCCGCCATGCTGCACGCCATGGGCTTTTCCGACGAGGAAATGCCCACCCTGCTCGTGCACGGCTGGTGGAACATTAATGGGGAGAAGATGTCCAAATCCATTGGCAACGTGGTGGACCCCAACCTGCTGGTGGAGGAATTCGGCCCCGAGCCCGTGCGCTATTACCTGGTGCGCGACATCACCACCGGAAAGGACGCCAATTTTGACGCGGACCGCCTGGTCATGCTGTACAATACGGAGCTGGCCAACGACCTGGGCAACCTGTGCAACCGCTCCATCAACATGACCCGCCGTTATTGTGAGTCCGTCCTTCCCGCACCCGGTGAATATGACGATGACGCTTCCAAGGCCCTGCGCGCGACCATGGACCAGGCGGTGGTCCAGTTTTCCAGATTCATGGACGAGAACATGGTCTCCGACGCGCTGGCGGCCCTGAACGCGCAGGTTTCCGCCTGCAACGCCTATATTGAACAGCAGCAGCCCTGGCAGCTCGCCAAGGACGAGGCCAGCGCTCCGCGGCTGGGCTGCGTGCTGCGCCACCTGCTGGAATGCTGCGCCCAGACGGGCTATCTCATCGGCTGCGTGCTTCCCGGCGCCTCTTCCCGCATTCTGGAGCAACTGAACGCGGATTCCCTGTTCCAGGGACTGACGCCATCCGTGCTCGCCTGGGGGGTTCTTCCCGCAGGCCACCGCATCAACGATCCCGCTCCCGTTTTCCCGCGCATCCTTTCCGAAGAGGAGAAGGCCAAGCTGGCGGAAAAAGCGGCCAAGGCGGCCAAAAAACAAGGCTAGCTCCCGTGAACGCCTCCACGTCCTTCGTCAAGTCCCTGCTGGCCCAGTGCTGCCTGGGCGGCATTTGTGAATGGGTGGTCTGCCCCGGCGCGCGCAACATGGCGCTGCTGCAGGTGCTGGCCGCCGCGGAGGATTTGGTGAAATGGACCCATTTTGACGAACGTTCCGCCGCGTTTTTCGCGCTGGGGCGCATTCAGGACATGGGGCTGCCCGCAGCCGTGGTGGAAGCGTACTACCAGCGCAGGCCCTTGCTCCTGCTCACGGCGGACCGTCCGGCGGACTACCGCGGTTCCGCCGCCCCGCAGGCTATCGAACAGGCGGACATGTTCGGCATTTACGCTCCCACGATTGATCTTCAGACGTCGGACGAACTGCCGGAAGATATCCTGGAAGACTGGGATTACGCGTCCCCCCTCCATATCAACGTCTGCCTGCCGGACCCGGACCCCGCGTGGAATCCGGGCCATTGCGACCTTTACCCGGCGGAACCGCCGGAAGAGAACGAGTTCCGCGGTTCCCTGTCCGATCTGGCCCAGGCCCTGCGCTTCAAGGCGCGCCGCGGCCTTGTTCTGATGATCGGCGGCCTGGACCCCACGGAACAGGCCCCCGCCCTGTGGCTGGCCAATGAATTAAAAGCTCCCGTTGTGGCGGACGCCACCTCCGGGCTCCGGGAGGAACTGGAGCATCTGGCCCTGACGGATGCGGACCGGTTGCTGAAACAGAATCCGCCCGCCGTTCTGCTGAGAGTAGGGGACGTTCCCGTGGCCCGCTTCTGGCGGGACCTGGAGGATATTCCCTCCACGGAGGTGTTTTCCATCACCCGCACCGGCTTTTCCGGACTGGCGCGGCCTTCCTCCGTGGTGACGGGGGATCTGGACGCCGTCCTGCGCGCCCTGGGGGATGTGGATTCCGTCGGCGACGTCAACGGCCTGCGCGCCATGAACAAGCGCCACAAGGCTCAAATGGAGGAGCTGCTCATCACCTGCCCGGACAGCGAACAGGCCATGGTGCGCGCCTTTTCCTGCTTTGCCGCGGACGGCGACTGCATTTACCTGGGCAATTCCATGCCCGTACGCTACTGGAACAGCTTCGCCCAGACGGCGGTACCTACGGAAAACGTACGCGCCAACCGGGGAGCCAACGGCATTGACGGCCAGATTTCCACATTCCTGGGCGCTTCCGCCCGGTGCGCCCGCGCCTGGGCTCTTCTAGGGGACCTGACCACCCTGTATGATTCCAATGCGCTGGCCATGCTCCCGCAACTGGATCCCGGAACTCGTGTCCTGGGCGTCATCAACAACGGAGGCGGCGGCATTTTCCGCTCCCTTCCCGGAGGGGACAAACACCCGGAAGCCCTGGGAAAATTGCTCATCCAGCCGCACGACCATTCCTTCAAGGCCATTGCGGAACAGTGGGGCATGTGCTACGTGTGCATCCGCACGGCGGATGAATTCGACCAGCTTGAGGCGCTTGAAAAAAACGTTGCCATCCTTGTGGAGCTTATTCCAGACCCGTCGCAGACGGAACAGGTACGGAACGCCCTGGCCCAGGGTTAATGAACCGGGCTCCGGCTTCCGGTGAAGAGGAACCGCCCGTTTTCTGTCTTTCCGCATACGGAGAAAAACGGTAAGATACCTTATCAGGCGCCTTTCTTCGTCATTTCGCGCCTTTTTTCCTTTTCCGCCACGGCCCGGGCATCCATGCGCGGCTGCAAGAACCAGGACTGTTTTTTGTCCAGATTCCCGTTCCGGTACACCAGCAGGGCCGTTCCATGCCCGGAGGCGTCGTAATAAAGGCACCTGACTTCCTTTTTTTCCATGTCTTCCATGATTTTGCGGGAAGGATGGGAGCTTTCCCCTCCCGGGAAATACATGGTGGCTGCGTACACGGCGGCATTTTCCAGAACAGGGTCAGCCACGTCTCCATGCCAGTCCAGGGTCCGCCTTGTTTCGTTTTCCTTTTCAGGGGCGGGAATTTCCTCATTTTTCCACCAGAGCAGCCGATCATTTTCCACTTTCCAGGAATGCAGGGTATAATTCGGACTGCCCGCCAGAACCCGGTTGTCATTCCTGAACCTGAACGGTCCGTCCGGATGATGAGAAAGCGACCAGTCAACAAAGTCTCTCCCATTGGGGAAAGAGAGGTGCCTCATTTCCCTCATCCATTCTCCGCAGGGGTCAAACAGGCAGGACATTTCAGAAAGAACCTTGGTTTTTCCCGTCTTCCAGTTCTCATATTCCTGGATGGAGACCGTCATGAAACCGTGATTCACCTTTACCCGGCCGAATCCCAGTTCCCCATCTTCCGGCGTTCCCCTGCCGTCAAAGGAAACCCACGCTACGGAACCGTCCAGATAGACTTTCAGGGCCTTCCATCTCCATTCCTCTTCCACCTTCCACGCGGCGTCAGGCACCATATCCAGGCCGTACCTCGCCGTTTTCAGAATGCACGGGTCCCGGGACAAAAGGCCCGATACGAGATAACGGTCGCAGACATCCCGGAAAGAAGGAAGTTTTTTCCCCACTGGGGCCGGTCCCTCCAGCATCTTTTTCATGGGCAAATGTTCCGCAGGTATCGCTTCCGGAGGAACAAGGGCCTTCGCATAGGCCCCGTGGCACATGCGGCAAAGATCATTCCATGCTGAAAAATTCCATAGAAATCCATTTTCATGTCGCATACATCATGATCCGCTCCTGTTCAAGACATTTAAAAAATCCCGCCTCCCTCATATGCGCCCAAAATTATCCCCTTTCCCTTCTGGTCCGTACCGTAAGGGGAGAATGAAGGAACAGAGAATGAAAGCCTGTCAAAAAACCGGGAGGAACCAGGTGTTCCTCCCGGTTGGGGATATTTTACCGTCAAGAGCCCGAAGGTGCGCCATTCCGGCCTTACAGATAACTGCGCACAACGCCGGAGGCGCGTTCCCTAACGGCAGCAATGCGCTTGCTCAATTCCATTCTGTACGCTTCCATGTCACGGATGGGAGCCTGCGCCACACCGGAGATCATGGCTGCCTGCGCCACGGCCGGGCATTCCCATTCGATGATGCGGGGATCAATGGGCTTGGGAATCACGTAGTCGATGCCGAAGCTGAGGGGTTCTCCGCCGTACATGTCCACCACTTCCTGGGGAACGGGTTCCTTCGCCAGGTCCGCCAGGGCGCGCGCGGCGGCGATTTTCATCTGTTCGTTGATGACGGAGGCGCGCACGTCCAGCGCGGCGCGGAAAATGAAGGGGAAGCAGGAGACGTTGTTCACCTGGTTGGGCCAGTCGGAACGGCCGGAGCCCATGATGCAGTCCGGGCGTGCCTTTTTGGCGTCCTGGTAGGTGATTTCCGGGTCCGGGTTCGCACAGGCGAAGATAATGGGGGAGGGGGCCATCAGCTTCACCATGTCCTGGGTCAGAAGCCCCTTGGTGGAGAGGCCCAGGAAGACGTCCGCCCCGGTCAGGGCTTCTTCCAGCGTGCAGTCTTCCGACTGGGAGAATTGCGCCTTCGTGGCATGCAGGTCAATGCGGCCCGTATGGATCAGCCCCTTGGAGTCGAACATGTAAATATGCTCGCGGCGCACGCCCAGGGTCATATAGAATTTGGCGCAGGAAATGCCCGCGGCGCCGGCCCCGACGACGACGACTTTCAGGTCTTCCAGCTTGCGTCCCGTCAATTCCGCGGCGTTCAGCAGGGCCGCGCCGGAAATCACGGCCGTGCCGTGCTGGTCGTCATGAAACACGGGAATGTTCATTTCTTCGCGCAGGCGTTCCTCCACCATGAAGCATTCCGGTGCCTTGATGTCTTCCAGATTGATCGCGCCGAAGGTAGGTTCCATGGTCTTGATGACCTCGATGAGTTTTTCAGGCTCCTTGATGTTCAGCTCAATGTCAAAAACGTCGATATCCGCGAATACCTTGAATAAAAGTCCCTTGCCTTCCATCACCGGCTTGGCGGCGTCCGGGCCTATGTTGCCCAGGCCGAGTACGGCCGTGCCGTTGGTAATGACACCCACCAGGTTCGAACGGCCGGTGTACAGGGCGCTCTGGGAAGGGTCTTCCTTAATGCGGAGACAGGGTTCGGCAACGCCCGGGGAATAGGCAAGCGTCAAATCCCGTTGTGAAAAGCAGGGCTTGCAGGGCAGCGTCTCCATCTTTCCGGGACGGGGCTGGGAGTGGTACTGCAAGGCGTCTAGTCTGATGTCGGAACTCATGGTTGTAGGGGGAACGGAAAATCGAGCCTTGCTTGCACCACATAATTAGCGTGCATTCAAGCAAATAATCATTTAATCGCGTCACAAGACCCATGTTCGGACGACATTTCTTTTAAATTGAAAGAGGCGCAGAAATATGGTAGTAGTTTTAAGGAATATCAACTGTCTTTGTTCATGGAAACAACTCCTCCCCTTCCCTCAGGATTCAATATCAACGGCTATCTTATCCAGTCGCTGAAGCAGACGGATCCCCTCTGCCACGTTTATTTTGCGGCGGATTCCAGCCATGTCCAATACCTGGTCCGGGAATTCTGCCCGCAGGGCCTGGCCGTGCGCGACCCGGAAAGCGGCAAGCTGCGCTATCCGGAAAGCACCGACATCGAGCAGGAGGTGATTCCGCTCAAAAACGATTTTGAGGCCCAGTTCCGCACCGGAGCCCTGGCGGAAATTCCGGCCCAGGGCACGCTGTATCTGGTTTATGCCATACCCGGCGCCCATCCGGCGGCCGGAACGGCAGAACCCCAGGCCCAGTCCGTTTCCCTCCAGCGCGACCAGCGGGCCCTGGCCACACCGGGTGCGGAAGCACCCGTTTCTCCGGTCGCCATGCCCCAGCCTCGTCAGAAAAAAAATTCCCTGGGAATATGGATTCTGCTGCTGGTCCTGCTGGGAGGAGGCTACGCAGCGTACCACTATTCTACCCACAGCCGCAGTCAAGAAACCGCTCCGGCCCAGGAACCGGCCAAGCTTCACAAAAAGAAGAAGGCCCCCAAGCCGGAAGCCGGGAACAAGGCCGCACAGCCTACCCCGGAAGCGGCAGATCCCTTTGAAGAGGAAACCGCAACCGCGGAAGAACAGCCTCCGCAGGAACCATCCCCCGCTGCCGTCCAACCTGCTGAAGACAAGGCGGACGCGCCCGCAGAGGCAGGAGACGAGGAAACCGTTCCCGAAGCAGTGGCGGAAAAACCTGCAGAAACGGATGACGCCGACGACGCTAAGGAAGCGGCTCCGGTAGAAAAGGAAAAACCGTCTTCCACCACCGCCAGAGTAGCCGCACCTTCCCGCAACGCACATACCGCCGCAACCGCATCCGCAGGCAGGCCCCGCGCAACGGCACACAGGCAAACTACCAATATGGGGGACGTCAACGCGTACATCAAGAAGTATGCCAAGGCGCTTCCCCTGAACCAGTGGAAGAAACAGTACTCCCAGCTTTATACAAGCTGGTTCGGCAACAAGGAAGAGATAGCCGAAGGGTGGATCACTACTT
>OHQR01000899.1_pt1 | contig 17648 bp, 19 predicted proteins | sample 1578191 | NCBI WGS metagenome assembly OHQR01 (sample SAMEA3879577, study PRJEB24766) | human gut metagenome | biome: human-associated habitat; feature: feces | place: USA | collected 1985/1987 | reverse complement strand
ATTTCACTTTGTAATGGGTTCTCGGAGGTATATTCCTCGCAAGAACCCATTACAAAGTGAAATAATATGACCCAGACAAAGTATGATAAGGCAGTGTCCGTTTGCTTCAGTGGACACCGCAATATTCCATTCCTATACAGGAAGCAACTGAAGCTGCAATTAAAGGCAGCGATAACCAAGGCATACGCTGGAGGTTATCGTCATTTTTACTGTGGTTGTGCCATGGGGTTTGATATGCTGGCGGCAGAAGTTGCTCTTGCGTTGCAGTCCGAATTGTCAGGTCTGCAAGTTATTGCCGTAGTACCGTATCGCGGACAATCCGAGCGGTGGAACGATGCGATGAAAGCCCGGTATGATACTATTCTCTGTAACTCGGATGATGTTATCATCCTGAGCGAACACTACTACCATGGCTGTTTGCTTCGACGCAACGACTATATGGTTTTTCACAGTTCGTCTCTTATTGCCTGGTATGACGGCAACCCCAAGGGTGGTACGTTTTATACTTATCGTAAGGCTACAGCGAATGGACTAAAAGTTCTAAATCTCTATGGCAGCTCAATCGTATAACAGCCATCTTGTTTTCGCATATTCCGAGCCGTAGCGTTAACTCCTTTGCCATTCATGTAAAGGCTGTTTTGTCAGCCATAGCGTGATATGGCAAAGTACGCTATTAGTTCTGATGTATTGCCCGGCTTTACCTATGTGCCGATTTAGTTGGTGTTGCTGTATTTTTATATCTTCGGAGGCTCCATCCTCCTTATATCTTTCTCTACCTTTTTTAGTATTCGGCTTAAAAAGTAATATACTTGCCTTACTTTTCGCCTATTTAGCATGTTTAGGGCACGTCTTTTATAATAAAAGTGCAGCAATTGGTTGCTGCACTTTTGCTATAATATCTATTTCTCCTTGTTTACAACTAAAATTTCTATTTAATATTTCATAGTTTTGACTTTTTAAATAGTTTGTTGCAATTTGTTCACCTAATATACCTAATTCATGGTTTAAATACATATATTACTCCTAACATTTGCAAATGCTATTGCCTGGCATGCTTTTTACATAACCATCTATTTCCATCAAAGATAAAATACTATTTAACTCTTGCATATTTATATTGGCCTTTCTACTTATTTCGTTTATATTTATAGGTTCATATTGAAGATATCTATATATTTTTTGATACTGTTCTGGCATTTCGATTTCTTTTTCTTGCTCTTCAGGTAATATGTAAAAATCTAATATATCTTCAGGTGATGTAATTAATATAGCTCCTTGCTTTAATAGTCTATTTGTCCCAACTCCTTGTTTGCTGTCTATATTGCTTGGTATACAAAAAAGTGGCTTTTGAGCTTCTATGGTATATTTAGCTGTTATACTGCTTCCACTTCTATAACCCGCTTCTACTACTAAAGTTCCCATTGCTAGTCCGCTAATTATTCTATTTCTTTGAGGAAATGTTGTTAAGTCTGCCTTTCTACTTGGTTCATATTCACTAACAATGCATCCACCACATCTTATAATTTGATTATACAAATTAGTATGTTCTTCTGGAAATATATGCTCAAATCCACTTCCTATAACAGCAATTGTACTTCCCTTTTGACTTAATGCACCTAAATGTGCCTCCGCATCTATTCCCATTGCTAATCCACTTACTACACATATATTGTTTTTTGAAAGTTCCTTTGCAAAATCAAAAGCATATTTTTTTCCATATTGAGTACAATCTCTAGAGCCCACAATTGCTATTGAATTTTTGCTTAATAATGTATAATCTCCTTCTACATATATTTTTTTAGGGGGTGTTTTTACATTCAATAATCTATGTGGATATTCAACATCTGTAATTTTTATTATTTTAATATTCAATGCCTCCATTCTTTTTTCTGTTAATTTTTCCAATATTTTTTATCTAAATTTCTATATTGTATTGCTTCTGCTATATGCTCTTTTTGTATATTTTTCGCTTCCGCCAAATCAGCTATTGTTCTTGCAACTTTTAATATTCTAACATGTGCTCTTGCACTTAAATTCAATTTTTCAAATGCATATTGTAATATTTTTTTACTTTCTTCATCTAGTTTGCAATACCTTTCTACTAATTTGGGCGTTAGTTGTGAATTTGAATATATCTTATCTTCTTTATATCTTTTCAATTGAATTTTTCTTGCCATATTTACTCTCTGTTTTATCATTTCTGATGATTCTATTTTGATATTTTCCACTTGTAATTTTTCATATTTTACCGGAGTTACTTCTATTTGAATATCTATTCTATCCAATAGTGGTCCACTTATTTTTCCCATATATCTATTTATTGCTTGCTCACTGCAATTACATTCTTTGTCTGATGCACCATAAAACCCACATGGACATGGATTCATAGAAGCAACAAACATAAAATCACATGGATATGTTAATGTTGCATTTACCCTGCTTATTGTAACAATATTATCTTCTAGTGGTGCTCTTAAAACTTCTAGTGTATTTTTATTAAATTCTGGTAATTCATCTAAAAAAAGTACTCCATAATGTGCCAAACTTATTTCTCCTGGCTTTGGAACTTTTCCACCGCCTATTAAGGAGATTGGAGATATTGTATGGTGTGGAGCTCTAAATGGTCTTGTTGTTATTAGTGGACATTTTTGCGTTAGTTTTCCACTTATACTATGTATTTTGGTTATTTCTAGGGCTTCTTCAAAGGTTAAATCAGGCAATATAGATGGTATTCTTCGTGCTAGCATTGTTTTGCCAGAACCGAGGAGAGCCGTATTAACAGTACATTATGCCCACCTGCTGCAGATATTTCTAATGCTCTTTTAACATTTTCTTGTCCTTTTACATCAGAAAAGTCCAAGGCATATTTGTTATTTTTATTAAGTATTTCTTCTGCGTCTATTTTTTCCTCATTTATTACTATCTCTCCATTTAGAAAATCCACTATTTCTGTTAAATTGTTAACTCCAATTATTTCTATTCCATTTACTATTGCTGCCTCTTGCACATTTTCTTTTGGAATTATTATTCTCTTTATATTTAGCTTTTTAGCTTCTATGCATATTGGCAATATTCCATTTACTTTCATAAGTTTTCCATCTAATGATAATTCTCCTATAAATATAGTGTCCTCTAATCCCTGTTGTTTTATTGCTTCTGTGCTTATTAATATTCCAATAGCAATTGGCAAATCAAAATATGGCTCCTCCTTTTTTATTTCTGCTGGAGCTAAATTCACCACTATTTTGCTACTTCTCAATTCATATCCTGAGTTTTTTATTGCTGTTCTTACTCTTTCTTTTGACTCTCTTATACTTGTATCTGGTAACCCAACTGTCTCCCATCCGTGGCATTCCTTTTGCTACATCTACCTGAACATTAATAAGGCATCCATCTAATCCATATAGAGCCATACTTTTTACTATTGATAACATATTTTACCTCTTCGTGGTTTTTATTTAGAATTTAATTAATTTAGATATTAATAATTTTTATTTATTGAATAAAATAGAGATATACAATTTTTTAATGTATACCTCTATTATAATATATTGATTTTTATTATTTATCAATGCTTTCGACAAAACTAGTCTTTTGTTTTCATTTTTCTACAATGTTTTTATTTACAGGAATACCTGTATATTCTTGCGCTTCTTCTTCTCCATTTAATACTCTTAGCACACCATTTGCTAGTGCTTGCATTTCTTCTTCTCCTGGGATTATTATAATTTTTCCTAAAAATTCTATATATTCTTTTAGACCTTTTACAAAATATTCCTCATATGCTATTCCACCTGTTAATATTATAGCATCTATTTTCCCCTTTAGTACAACACTTTGCGCTCCTACTTCTTTTGCAACTTGATAAATCATTGCATCATAAACAAGTTTTGCATACTTATTCCCTTCTGATATCATCTTTACTACATCTCTTGCATCACTTGTGTCTAAATGTGAAATCAATCCTCCTTTTTTAGTAATTAATTCCTTAATTTCATTTTCAGTGTATTTACCTGAAAAACACATATCAATTAAATCAGTTGCCAATACTTTTCCACTTCTTGTTGGTGCAAATGGTCCTTCTCCATTTAGTCCATTATTTACATCTATAACTTTACCATTTTTATGAGCTCCTACAGATATTCCTCCACCAAGATGAACTACTATTAAATTTAAATCTTCATATCTTTTTCCTATGCTTTTGGCATATTTATGTGCAACTTCTTTTTGGTTTAATGCATGAAAAACTGTTTGACCATATATACCTTTAATACCTGTTATTCTAGCAATTTCTTGTTTTTCATCTACTGTTACTGGGTTTACAACATATGCCTTTTTGTTGTTTATCTTAGCTAAATTATGTGCTATTTGTGCTCCCAATACAGAGGCATGTTTCATTGTATATCCTATTTGTGCATGATGCAATAATTTATCATTTACCTCATATGTTCCGCCTTTTACTGCTACTAGTCCACCACCTCTACCTGAAAACGCATCAATACTTTCTAACGGAATATTATTTTTGTTTAATGCTTCAATTACCATAGATGTTCTATATGGCAGTTGTTCAGATATGTCATTAAACTTTGCTAGCCTTTCTGTTTCATGTGTCAAGCTTTCTTTAAAAACCATTTTTTCATCATCAAAGACTGCTATTTTTGTAGATGTTGACCCTGGATTAATTGTTAAAATTCTTTTCATTTTATTCCTTCTTTCTTTTATTTTTCTCTTTTAAATATAATATCTTTCATGTCTGATTTTTCGTAATTAGCTGTTCCATTTTCTACAATATCTCCACATGGCAAGTCTAATGTAATTTTTGCTTTGTATTTGTTTTTATTTATAACTATTATAAAATCAAAGTTAACCGTAAACTTAATATCATCTGTAGTTTTTTCGAGTTTTTTTATTAATGTTCCATCATGTACAATTTGTTCATCATCATTAGATTCATATTTTCCTATTCCCGTATTACTAAATCTTATTGCTATATTGCCACCTTGATTTCCAATTTTCAAATTTCTAGAATCGCTACGTGTTGCTCCATTATACTTTAGAACTTCATCTACAATAGAATCTTCTGCATAGCTATACATTCTTCCTTCTGAACTATTTGGCATATATGCCTTAATCTCGCCGATTTGAGGAGAATTTATAACTTCAATATTTTCTATACTAACACTGTCTATATACATTTGTTTTTCTGATTTATATTCATTGTTTTTGTCTATATAAAAATATATATCATTATTTTGATATATACTCAAATTCCACTCTTGTGAAACTTTTTTCTCATTTTCTATACCTTCTGCTGTACTTATCATAATTATCTTAGAAAGTTTAAAAGGCAAACAACTATGAAAAACATATACTTTATAAGCGATACTCAATTTGAACATACTAACATTTACGTTCACATTCATAATAAAGAGTTAGATGACACATTTGATAAATAAAAGCGCATTAATGTAAGTGTTGAACAAATAAACTATACATTAGTTAGCTTAGAAAAGTTACTAAATAAAATAATATAAACATTCCTCCAATTTGACTTTTTGTACCAAATATGGTATAATTATACTTAATTAAGGGGGATTTTTATTATGGACTTTTTTGAAAAATATGCTGACAGATATGACATAGATTTAACAGGTGCGACTACAAGAGAAGAAAAGATAGAAATATTTGCTAAAGAAAGAAAATATGTATTTAGTTTTATATTTGAAAATTTAACAAAAGAAGAGAAGATTAAATATCTAGAATATGCTCATGCAAAAGATATAGAAGAATTTTTGTTAACTCTTCCTAATGAAGAAAGAATTAGTATTATTAAATCAAAGTTAGAATGTATGGAAGAGGGAATACTAGAGTATATTGGAACAAGACTTTCAACCGACAAAGAAAAATTTGAATATCTAGAAATAATTAATAATTATGTTGGAAACTACTATAAATCTGAAATTATTTGTAAAATGGTAGATGATAATTATAAACTTTTAGCATTAGATAATTTTGTAAACAATGAATATTCTAAAATCAAAGTAGTTAATGAAATGCCAGATGAATTTAAAGAATTATATATAGATAAACTAAGCAAAATTAGCTACAAAGTAGAAGTTATATTATCTTTAAATAATAAGGAATTAATAAAAAAATATTCAGAACTTCCAATATACTCTAATTATAGAAGTAAATTAGTTTCAGCTACTAATGATAGTGAATATATCATAAAGAAATTTAATGAAATAAATGTACTAAAATTTAGGTTAAACCTAATTAACTTAATAACAGATGAAAATTTAAAAGTGTCTTTAATAGATAAACTAGAAAATGTTGGTTTAAAGAACTTCTTATTAAGTAATATTAATCAAACAAGTTGCGTTAAACTAGAAGAAAACGAATTACTAGAAACTAAAATAGACCCAAATATTACCATAGGTGTAGAACTAGAGTGCTCTAATAAAGAGATAGATAACTTTAATGGAGTACATACTTTATATAATGAATATACTATTAAGAGTGACTCTTCAGTAAAAAGTGGTTTTGAAATAGTTAGCCCAGTATTACATTACACACCTCTAGATATGACAAAATTAAAAAGTGTATGTAACTTACTAAAAGAAAACAACTTCTATACAGACAAAAGTTGTGGTGGTCACATTCATATAGGCGCATCATATTTTACTAGAAAAGAAGACTTTTATATGCTTTTGTATTTATATGCTAATACTGAAAATATACTTTATTACATATGTGACAGAAAAAACACATTAAAACGTCCAAGTGTTAACAGGTATGCCATGAAAACAAAAAGTGACTACATAAAAGCAATTGATAATGGACTATTTAACACTGAACACTATGAAGAAGAAATGAATGTCATACTAAATGAAATAAACAAAGATAGATATAAAGGACTAAACTTTAAAAACTTAGGAACTTACTATAAAAATACAATTGAATTTAGAATGCCTAATGGTGAAATAGACTTTAATGAGCTTTTACTAAACATAAAATTATTTGCTAGACTTATTGAAGTAAGCCATGAACTTGTAAGCCATCCAAATGAAGATTTTTATAAACTTGCAAGTGTTAAATCTGAAAAAGAAAAATTAAATATTTTATTAGATTTATTATTTACTAGTGAAGAAGAAAAAAATCTATATAAAGATAGATATTATACAAATAAATTATTAGAGAAAAAAACTCAAAGAAAAATTCTAGAAGACTTAAAATCAAAAATTATAAAACAAGAAGAAGTAGCAGTTGAATATGATAAAGAAACTCACACATTAAAAAAGAAAGTATTGTAGGTGTAATATGATAATAGGTAGTATTGATAATTTAAAAAAATACAAAAGCATAGACCTAACTGATTGTAAAACAAGACAAGATAAAATAGTTAAAATATTCAAAAATCTAAAATATAATACTGACAAAGATATCTTCTTTAAATATTTAACTAGTGATGAGAAAACAAAGTATCTATTCTATACATCATACGATAATATTGCATCATACATAACAAAAAAACATAAAACTATATTTAAAAACATAAAAGAGATTATTAAAGAAAATCCTAGTGTTAATGAATATGACTTAAAAAGAGTTATGGAAGAAATAAAAAGCGAAGACATTAAATATGAATATTTATGTTCTATATACAGTATTATGAATCATTTCTATTTAGAACAAGCAGCTATTGTTTTCAAAGATAATAAATATATTATTAAATTTTACCTAAACAAAATTAGATACTCTAAGTATAGTGTAGACTATGTAAAAAGAGTATTATCTGACACTGGTAAATCTTACTTTCTTAAAGACTTTAATGATGAAGAAAAAGCTAGTATCATACTATATATACAAGACAAAAACATTCTAAAAAAATATGTAGATGCTCCTTATTTATCTAAATATCGCTCTACTATCGTTGCAAGAACAGAAGATACTAATTTAATATTAGATAAATTCATACAAATAGATAGTCTTACATTTAAATTAAACTTGATAAACAAAGTTAAAGATAATGATTTAAAAAAGATGTTAATCTGTATGTTAGATGATAAAAATTTAATGGAATTTTTAATATCTAATGAAACAAACTTATCAAATAGTGACTTAGTTAAAAAACAATGTGAAACTACTTTAATAGACCAAAATATTACTATAGGTGTAGAATTAGAAGCCTGTAATGAAGATATTAAAAACTTTAATAAAACAAAAACTGTATTTAATGATTTCAATATAAAACAAGATTTATCAGTTAAAAGTGGTTTTGAAATAGTAAGCCCAATATTACATTACAACTTAACAGATATGAATAAACTATATCAAGTTTGTGAACTATTAAAAAGATGTAACTTTTATACTGATCAAAGTTGTGGTGGTCATATTCATATAGGTGCATCTTACTTTACCAGTAAAGAAGATTATTATATGTTAGTTTATCTTTATAGTAATGTTGAAAACATACTTTATTATATAACAGACAAAGAAGGAACTATTAAAAGGAGTAGTGTAGAAAGATTTGCAATGAAAAGCAAAGAACAATACCTAAAAGCAATAGATGAAGGATTATTTGACAAAGAACACTTAGATGATGGAATAAAAGACACATTTGATGAAATAAATAAAGATAGGTATAAAGGTTTAAACTTCAAAAATGTAGGTAGTGAATACAAAAATACAATTGAATTTAGAATGCCTAACGGAGAAATAGAGTTCACTGAACTTTTATCAAACATCAAATTATTTGCTAGACTTATAGAAATGAGCCATAAATTAGTACAAATGGATAAAACAGATATATTAAAACAAAAAGCATTAAAATTAAGCTCTACTAAAGATGAACTAGAAAAACTAAACCTTCTTTTAGAAATACTTTTTCCTAATCCAAGTGATAGAATAATATACTTAAAAAGATACAAAACAAACTACTCTTTAACACAAAAAGAAACTGAACAAATAACTTCTTCTTTAAGAGATAAACTATTTTATGAAGTAGTAGCTTACGATGAAGAAAATCATTCTTTAGTTAAAAAAATAATATAGAACTAATACTATATTATTTTTTATTGCCGTGATATAATATATATGAAAGGTAAACATATGAAAAAAAGAAGATTAAAGAAAAAATATAGAATACTACTAAATAAACTAGAAATCCTATTGTTTCTACTATTCATATTTTTAGTATTTAAGTCACTATTAACAAAAGAAGAACCTACTAAAAAACAAATATTAAAGATTAATACTGATACTATATACTTAACTATAGATGAAACTTACACCCTTACACCAAAAGTTAAAGTAGTTTATAATGTTACTAACCCAGAAATAATTAGCATTAAAAACAATACTGTAACAGCTTTAAAAGACGGAAATACTAAAATTGAAGTAACTTACAAAGAAGAAAAAGAAGTGATAGATGTAGTAGTAACTAATTTATACACATTACCAAAAATAAATAATAAAAAACCATATCTTACTTGTAATTTGTATACAGCTGAAGAAGAAAGTATACTTGACTCTTCACTAAAATTCAAAATTAATTCTAGTGGATACAAAACTAGGGCAGGCGTTGTAACTTCCGCCAGATTTTTAACTTTACAATTTAAAAATAGAATATCATACTTTTATGAAAATGGAAGACTAGTTAACTATGGCGACCAAGACTATGCTGATGGAGAAGGCAGGTACTACCACGAAGGATTATATCTAACTGAAAACAAGTTTAAAACTATTAAAGCCAGTGTTAACGGCCCCGCTGCTTGGGGTTGCCCTTTATACGTTGATCTATTTGAAAGGGAAGAAAAAAATGGCCTAGACTGCAGTGGCTTTGTATCATGGGCTTTACTAAATGGTGGCTTTGATGTAGGGGATGTAGGCGCTGGAATTGACCCAGAAAGAACTGACGACCTAGACGATTTAGGAGAAAAAATGAAAGTAAATGAAAGTGACTTTGACCCATCAAAAATCAAAGTTGGAGACCTATTTAGTAGGTATGGCCACATAGGAATACTTATCGGAAAAGATAATGATACATTCTATATAGCTGAAGCATTAGACTACGACTTACACGTATTAACTATGACTTCTAAAGAAATACTAGAAAGTGAGTGGCTATATGTAATATTAATGGATGACCTTTACAAAAAAGATGGTAACTTAAAAGAAATGTGGTAAACTAAATACCATATTTTTTTAGATTTGTATCATAAAATAGAAAATACTTAGGTGGTTTATATGTTAACAAACCAAAAGATACATAAGTAACAATTATAACTATAATTAAGAATACCTTATTAATATTAAGTTCATTTTCGCTCAGAATCTTATAACTAACATATGCCATAAAAGCGTAAACAAGTAGCATTAACCCTATAGAAATAAACATGATTTCTCCAAATATTTTATAAAGCGGTAAATATATAATTAAATACACAATAATACTTAAAATACTAGTTAGCACAGTACTAAAAAAGTGATTATTGTAATAAATGTTAAACTTATCTAATAAAAACTTATCAACTAATCCCCAAACTAAAATAGCTGATACAAATATCTTCATATGTTCCCATATACTTTCATTAACTGGAAAAAATATACTTGTAACTACATTAGGCCACCACTCATACATAAAATGAAATAAAAAACTTAATGCAAAAACACCAATAACATTAATAATTTTAATCTTTTTTAAATTCATGAATACACCTCGTACTAATATTATATTCAAATAAGCCTTTAAAATAATAGAAACTTTTGGTATAATTAACTTGTGAAAAAATATGTATGTTTTAATGAGTATAAAGCCAAAATATGTAGAAAAAATACTAAGTGGAGAAAAGAAGTATGAATACAGAAAAACACTTTTAAAGAAAGATGTAAAAAGTATACTTGTGTATTCAACCTCTCCAGTTAAAAAAGTAGTCTGTGAAATAAAACTACTTGAAGTAGTAAAAGGAACACTTGAGTATGTATACAGTAAAACCAATAAAGAAGGTGGCATTACTTTAGAAGAATTTAATAGCTACTTCAAAAACAAAAATGTCGCCTATGCATACAAACTAGGAAGTATAAAAAAATTAGACTTAACACTAAAAGAAATAGGCGTTCCAACTGCCCCTCAGTCATACCAATACATAGAAAGGATAGAATTATGAAAGTAATATTTTTAGATGTAGATGGAGTACTAAACAATGATGGATATTTTGAAAGAACGAAAAATGAAAAACAAAATAGAATAGAATTAGACGACGAAAACATAAAATGCTTAAAAGAAATAATTGATTTAACAGGTGCAAAAGTAGTAGTCACTTCAACTTGGAAAGAACTTCGTATATATAGCAAGTTAATTAGTTATCTAAAAAACTTTGGAATAGAAGTATATGATAAAACTGTTCACTTGTCTTATAACAGGGGAGACGAAATACGTGAGTATCTATCTACTCATGAAATAGATAACTTTATTATATTAGATGACGAAATATTTAAAGACTTTAACGAACTAATTTCACATCTAGTAAAAACAGATTTCTATAACGGTGGACTAACAGAACAACATAAAACATTAGCCCTCAAGTTAATGAATAATTAATTTATTCATCTTGAATGAGTTAAAAAATGTAATACAATATAAATGTATGGTACACTCAGTACAGTTGGTAACTGAATGTCTACCTATTTGTTTTATAGTGACATTTACCCTAGTGGGTAAGTGCTTTTTAATTTCAGAAATATCTTGCATAATTTATAAAAATGTAATACAATATAAATGTAAGGAGCATTCAGTAACTGAATGTCTACCTGATTTATCTCAGAGACATTGCCCTAAAAGGCGATGTCATTTCTTTATTTCTATCACTAATAATAGCAATAAAAACAAAGCAATATTCACTAGAATCAACACGCATATTCTATACGGTCTCTTCTTCATGGATATTGGACCTCCTTTCCTTTTCAACCAAGTTCCCCTGATTTACTTTGAAAGTCGGTACGCGCGCTGCACTTCCTGCTCCATATTAACATTATAACGTAATTAGTAAGGTAAGTCAATACTAAAAACAAATAAATTTTCGCTACAATTTTTAAAATCTGCAATAATTGTGGATAACTTAAAACTTATTAACAAAAATTCCTAAAACCAGTAGAAAAAAATAAGTTTTTGATGTAAAATCATATTAGGAGGTTTGATTATGGGAAAGATAATTGTTATTGAAGGAACAGACTGTTCTGGAAAAGAAACACAGTCAAAATTATTAAAAAATCACTTAGAACAAAATGGCATTAAGGTGGCAACATTCAGTTATCCACAATATAACACACCAACAGGCAAAATAATAGGTGGTCCACTTTTGGGAAAACCAAGCATATGCCCATCATGGTTTAATAACTATGTAGAAGTTGATAGCAAAGTTGCAAGTCTTTACTTTGCAGCCGATAGACGCGCATCACTTCCAGTATTAAAAGAATTAATAAACAATAACGAAATTGTAATAATTGATAGATACATATACTCAAACATGGGACACCAAGGTTCTAAAATAGAAGACAAAGAAGAAAGACTAAAAATGTATAAATTCTTAGAAACTCTAGAATTTGACTTACTAGAACTTCCTCGTCCAGACTTAGTAATCTTCCTTTATTTACCATACTCTTATGGAGAAGAATTAAAGAAAAATCGTGTTGAAACACTAGACGAAGCAGAAAAAAGTCAAACACACCAAATAAAAAGTGAAAGAACATATCTAGAACTAACCGAGCTTTATGGCTTTGAAAAAATTGACTGCTTTACAAACGGCACAGTAAAAACAAGAGAAGAAATAAATAAAGAAGTAATCTCGCATGTTAAAAAACTAACTTTAAAATAACAAAAATTGGTAGATTAATAATTAACATTTAATAAATACTATAACTAGGTGAATACAAATGAAAAAAATATTATTAACTCTATCAATTTTTTTAATGATTTTTATTTCTCCAAACACCAGCGCAATAGAAGATTATAGTCTATATAAAGAAAGTGTGTATGTTTTAAAATATAACACTTTAAACTCTAAAGACTTGCCTTCTTTATTAAAAGACACTAATAGCCTAGTCTTAGAAATAGATGCAAACATCAAAGGAAAAACCTACACTTATAGAATACTATCAAGTGACATAAGTGTAACTACTGAAAAACTAATAAAGAAAATAACTAAAGACATAACAGATAAAGAAACCATAACCGATATAGAAATCAACGGAGTAAAAATAACAAAACTCACTCTAAAAATCACTAATGAAGACTATAACATACTAAAAGAAAGAAGTAAAATCTATGAGTGATTTAAAAAAGTACAATATATTTATATTCATAACAAGCTTTGCTAAATTACTAGTTGAAATCTTTATTCCACTTATACTTTATAATATGTCCTTCACTATAAAAGAAATAATTCTATTTTTAATACTAAAATATTCTTTTTGTCTACTCTTCATTCCAGTAGGTTACTTTATAGGAAAAAAATATTCAGTCTCAACACTAATGATACTAAGTTCCATAATTTTTAGTATAACCTATATATACTTATCACAAATAAACAAAAACTTAACATCCCTTATAATACTAAGCATCCTTTACTCAAGTTACTTAATGTTCTATTGGCTTGGAAGACACACGTATGGCCTAAGTATAATTGAAGACAAAAAAACAACAGATAACGTTAGCTTATACAATATATTCACTATTCTAGGTGGATTATTTTCTCCGTTCATCGGTTCATACATTATTGAAAAAACAAGCACACTTACTCTTTCAACAATCGTACTAGTACTTATGATAATCAGTATAATTCCACTTACCAAAATTAAAAAAATCAAACTTAACCCTAACACTCAAATAAAACATATTATAAAGTCTTTCCCAAAAACAAACTACATATTTAATACTCTTGACCAATTAAGATACATCTTATACACAGTACTACCTTTATGGATATACATTAACATAAAAAGCAAATATTCATATATAGGAATTCTAAACATCATAACTGGTCTAGGTAGCATTATCTACATATACTTACTATCTAAAAAGATGGACAAAAACAAAAAAGACTACCTAAGTTTATCACTACTTATAATGGGTATAATCTACTTATTAAAAATAACCATCACATCTAATCTAGCATACCTAATAATAACATTATTAGAAGGAATTACAAAGTCTAGTTTAGACACAATTACACTAAGAAACACATACGTATACCAAAAAAACTATTGTATTACTTCATACATAATATTTACTGAAATAATAAACAACATTGCAAGAACACTATTCCTAATAATTTTCTATATATTTAACATACCACTAAAAACAATGTTACTAATATGTATTCTAGGAATATTCTTAAACGTATTTGTAAAATATGATGATGGAAAATATGGTTACTCTCTTGTTAAATAATGAAATTTATGATATTATATTAATATAATAAAGAGGGATAAAGATGGGTAGTTTAAAAGATTATTTTAAAATTGACACAACACTAGGTTTTGCAAGACCTGACTGCATATTTAAAGGAGAGAAATACAGAATTACTATACTTTCTGATGTTTTACTGCGCCTAGAATATAACGAAAACAAAATATTTAACGATTATCCTACACTATTTGCTATAAATAGAAAATTCACTAAAATGCCAACTTTCACTAAAAAAGAAGACGAAAAATTTCTAAATATTACAAACGACTACTTTATCTTAGAATACAATAAAGAAAAACCTTTTGTTGCATCCAAACTAATTCCAGACTCAAACCTTAGAATAAGCATTCAAGGTACAGATAAAATTTGGTATGTAAACCATCCTGAAGTAAAAAACTTAAAAGGGGCAACTTATAGCTTTGACACAAAAAACTTCACTCTAGATAGAGGTCTATATAGTCTAGACGGAGTAGCAAGTTTTAACGACTCATGTCGTCCTGTATTTGTAAGCGACGGTACAGTTAAAAAAAATCCAAGTGATGGAATGGATATATACTTATTTGTATACAAAGATAATTTTGAAGAAGCACTAAATAGCTATTACGAACTAACAGGAAAACCAAGCTTAATTCCAAGATATGCTCTAGGTGTATGGTGGAACAAAAACGAAGATTATACATCTGACGACATCACTTCCTTAATAAACAATTTTAAAAAATCAGACATTCCAATAAGCACCCTTTTACTAGGTAACAAATGGAATAAAACAGAAGGAAAATTGTCCCCTACATTTAACTATAACGATAAGAAATTCCCTAACTTTATAGAAACCGCAAATAATATACACAGAAACGGCATATATTTTGGTTTAACAGTAAATCCACAAAACGGAATAACACCACTAGATCCAGGATACCAAAATTTAAAAACAAAGCTAAACGAAACAAAAGAAATAATACCAATAAATGTTTATAACAACACTATATTAGAGTTTTTGTATACTAATTTAATAGAATATTTAAATCAAAGAGGAGTAGACTTTATAAATTTTGACATAAAAGCAGAAGATAAAATAGCACAGTTTATGCTAATGCATTACACTTACATGAACTTCAAAAAAGACGCATCTCGTCGTGGACTAATTATGAGTAGAAACCCAGGCATAGCATCACATAGATACCCAATTATGTATTCAGGAGTTACCGAAGTTTCATGGAAAACTTTAAAATACTTACCATTTTATAACATTAGTTCTTCGAATATAGGCCTTACTTGGTGGTCACATGATATAGGTGGATATGAAAATGGAACAGAAGATGCTGAGTTATATACTAGATACGTTCAACTAGGTGTATATAGTCCAATATTTAGGTTTTCTTCAAAAGAAGGAAGATACTATAAACGTGAACCATGGAAATGGGATGTAAAAACACAAGGTATCGTAAAAGACTACACTAGAGTAAGACATAGACTAATTCCTTATATATATAGCGAGGCATATAAATATTCAAAACATGGAATAAACTTAATCAAACCATTATACTATGACTACAAAGAAACAATAGATGAGCCACTTTACAAAAATGAATACCATTTTGGTAGTGAACTATTTGTCTGCCCAATAACTGAACCAAAAGACAAAGTCATGAATAGGGTACTTCATAGAATATACCTTCCTGAAGGAACATGGTATGACTTTAAAACTGGTAAAAAATTCCCTGGCGGAAAAAGATACGTTACATTCTATAAAGACGAAGACTACCCAGTATACGCCAAAAGCGGCTCTATCATACCTTTAGCAATCATTGACGAAAACAACATAAATAGTGTTTTACCACCTAAAAAAATGGAAATTCAAGTCTTCCCTGGTGTAAGCAATAACATTAATTTATACGAAGACGATGGAATTAGTAGTTTATACAAAGAAGGATACTATATTCTTACAAATATAGACTATAACTATAGAAAAAATAACTACACATTGATTTTAAGGCCAATTGAAGGTAAAACAGGTATAGTTCCAGACAAACGTGACTACAAAATTAAATTTAGAAACACAAAAAGACCAGAATACGTAAAAGTAAACGTTGGAAGATTTGAAGTAGAGTTCACTACTAGATGTGACGAAAGTGACTTCATTATAGAAATACCTAACGTGCCAACAAACCAACAACTAACAGTAAACTGTGGTGGAGAAGCAATAGAAATAGATGCAGTTAGACTTATAAACGAAGACATAGACGAAATAATAAGTGACTTACAAATAGAAACAAACTTAAAAGAACAAGTAGCAAGCATTTTATTTAGTGATTTATCTATAAGAAAGAAAAGAATAGAGATAAGAAAAATGAAAAGAAAAGGCCTAAATAAACTTTTTATAAAAATGTTTATAAAACTACTTGAATATATTAGTGAGATATGATATACTTATAGTGGGTTATCGATTAATTTATATTTTTTGATACCCACCTAATATATTTTTATACGACATCCTTAACCCAGGATGTCACTTTTTTTGTAATGAACTACTTGAAATTAAATAAATATACTGCTATAATACTAATATAAGTTTTGTTGACAAAAGAGTAGTAATTAACATTTCTTTTATAGAGAGTTAGTGTTAGGTGTAAACTAACAAAGAAAGTTAATGAACTTGCTTTTAGAAAAACTTCGCTAGTAAGCGTTATAACTATAAAGATGCATAATACTTTATGAATTAAGGTGGTACCGCTGTAGTTTGCAGTCCTTAAGTCATAAAGTTTATTTTTTTGAAAGGAGTACTATGAAAGAAAAAATAATAATTAACACAATCTACTTTTTAGCCTCATACCTGATTATATTCTTAGTCTATGTTTTCATTATCAATAGAAAAAAGAAAACATACGCTGATGCTAAAAAAATGACAGACGTAACATACCTGACTACAAAGTTTAAAATAGATAAAAGAAAAACAGACTATAATACCCTGAAGTGGTACATAAACTTTATAAACCCACTCATAATATCAACAACATTTGTAGTAATATCAAATATAAAATCATTCACTATGAGCTTACTTGTAGGTTTCATAGTAATGTTAGTATTAATTTATTCATTATATGAAATAATAGGAAGAATATTAAAAAAGAAGGAGTTTGATAAAAATGTATAATTTTGAAGAAATAGAAAAGAAATGGCAAAG
>OHQR01000875.1_pt1 | contig 18001 bp, 27 predicted proteins | sample 1578191 | NCBI WGS metagenome assembly OHQR01 (sample SAMEA3879577, study PRJEB24766) | human gut metagenome | biome: human-associated habitat; feature: feces | place: USA | collected 1985/1987 | reverse complement strand
CGCGCCGGAATTTATTCTTTGCAGGCCAGCTTTCAGGGACGGAAGGCTACACGGAATCCATTGCTTCCGGACTTTTGGCCGGGATTAATATGAGCAGATATTTAAAAGGTGAAGCTTTATTGGAATTGCCTAAATCTACGATGCTTGGGGCTTTGACGCATTATATTACAGACCCGGCTCATGAAAAATTCCAGCCTATAAATTCAAATTGGGGAATTCTCGATGCAATTGAACTTCCTAAAAAAGAACGTAAAAATAAAAAATTAAAAGGGGAGTTATTATCTAAACGCTCCATTGAGTCATTAAAGCATTACCTAAATTCAATAGAGGTAAAAAATTCCGTATTTTAGAAGATTTCCTTAGAATATATGCGTACAATTTTGCGATTACTACGCTCATTTCATTCGCTCGTAAAGACATGCCCTAGATCTGTCATTATGAAGGGGCGAAACACAAAACTTCAAGAATAGAAAAACTCCAACCCAAAAGGATTGGAGTTTTGTATAAGAACTTTCATTCAAAAATTAGAACATCAAGCCAGCTTCTCTAGCTGCATCTGCTAATGCTGCAATTCTACCATGGTATAAGAAACCGCCACGATCGAATACAACACATTCAACGCCTGCTTTTTTAGCTTTTTGAGCAATAGCTTCACCAACAACTTTAGCAGCTTCAATGTTACCGCCGTGTGATAATTTTTCTTTTAACTCTTTATCGTTTGATGATGCAGAAGCTAATGTTACGTGGTTAACGTCATCAATAAGCTGTGCATAGATGTGTTTTGTACTTCTATATACTGCAAGTCTAGGAAATTCTGCAGTACCTGAAATTTTAATTCTTATAGATCTGTGTCTTTTTTGAACTAATGGTTTTCTTGTTTGTTGTTTAATCATTTTTTTATCCTTTCATTGCCCAAACCGACTTGAAAAACCAATTCAAGAGTTTATACGGGCTTTACTACAATAAGGCAAGTGCCTTTTATATTATGCTTTGTCCTCAATTTGTTTGCTCAACACAAACAAATTTGGATTTCTCGCTAGTTTAAGCCTTATTTTTTACCAGCTTTACCGGCTTTACGTCTGATGTATTCACCTTCGTATTTAATACCTTTACCTTTGTAAACTTCAGGTTTACGTTTTGATCTGATCAAAGCTGCAACATCACCAACTGCTTGTTTATTAGCACCTTTAACAGTGATTTTTGTGTTAGCTTCTACAGAAATTGTAATACCTGCAGGAGGCTCAATATTTACAGGGTGAGAATAGCCCAAAGCCATATTCAAAGTAGTACCTTGCATTTGTGCTCTGTAACCCACACCGTTAATTTCAAGCTTTTTAACAAAGCCTTCTTTAACACCATGAATAGCGTTTGCAACTAAAGTTCTTGATAAACCGTATAATGCATCAGTTTCACGAGATGTGCCAACTTTTGACAATACAACGTTATTATCTTCAATTTTAACTGCTATTTCAGGACGAACATTAACAACTTCAGTACCTAAAGGTCCTTTTGCTGTAACTACTTGTCCTTCTATTTTAACCTCAACACCTTGAGGAATTTCGATAGGTTTTTTACCGATTCTAGACATTTTAATTTCTCCTTTGGTATATATTGTACATTTATCAGAACTTTTCTACCAATTATGCTCTGATTTTTCCGGATATTACACCGGCTTGTGCCTGCTTTTACCGCCTGACAAATCAAAGATTTGTTCGTTCCTTTCGCTATCGCTACAGACGCAACGGCGGTCATATTATGTTCCGTCCTCAGTTTGCTTACTTAACGCAACCAGATTCGGACTTCACACCGGCTTGTGCATTAGTAAATGTAGCAAAGAACTTCGCCGCCAACATTTTCTTTTCTGGCTTTTCTGTCAGTCAACAATCCTTTTGGAGTTGAAACAACAGCAACACCCATACCGCCTAATACTTTTTGTAAGTTTTTAGCTTTTGAATAGTGTCTTAAACCTGGTTTAGAAATTCTTTCTAACTTAGTGATAACCGGTTTTCCGTTAGCTTGATATTTCAAAGTGATAGAAATAACTTTGAATTTTCCGGCATCTTTAAGTTCATAATCAGCGATGAAACCTTCTTCTTTCATAAGTTTAGCTAATTCAACTTTCAATTTAGAAGCTGGAACTTCAACTGATTGGTGAGAAACCATGTTAGCGTTTCTGATTCTTGTTAGCATATCTGCTATTGGATCTGTATTCATTTTTATTCTCCTATTAGACCTGCCGAATTTAGGTTACCTTTCTAAACTGTACATCATACGTACATGCCATCTACTTAAACCGTACCCGGTGGTTTCTTATGTACTCGTCACTTATCGAATTAACGTTGCCTGACCCTTGAGCTTACTTAATCGATTTCTCAATTATTAACTCCGGTACCCGTTAATGAGCACCCTTTGCAGGCTTGTTTCGACAGTCTGACAAATTCAAAATACCACAAATAATACCTAATTGCAAGCTCTTCGTAACAAATTATTAAAACAATAAACTATTATTTAAGACTTCTGTTTATCTTCAAATTGACAATACCTGCTCTTATAATTATAATACTTTCATGCAAAAAATAAAAAATTATGTAAAAGAATCCTTAGAACATAACAGAATTCGCAGATGGAACAAAAAAGACATTTATGTTCACATAACTGAAATAACCTATCCGGAATATAAAAAGGAGCAAGCCGAATATATAGCACTATTAAAACGCGGACTAAACTGCTGGAATAAAATTTTAAATAACAAAATGCGCTTTATAATTACAAACAACGCAAGTGATGCTGATATATCTGTTAGATTCATAAGAGTTTCAACCCAATATTGGGGAATGTGCTGCTATGACAGTGTTGTGAATTCCGAATTCAAAAAACTTACAATAAAATTAGGGGTCACAAATGAATTTTGCAATAGTAAGCTAAACAGCAATGACAAATATGTTATTATCCTGCACGAATTTGGGCACGCAATTGGACTTGGGCACTGCGATGAAAGTTGTAAAAATATTATGACCCCCGGCTATTACCCTACAAAAAACTGGATAAGTATAAATGACTACATTACTGCTAATATTATTTATGATCTGCCAAAAGGCGCATACTACAGCGACATTGAAAATGAAATATCTAAACTTGAAAGTAAATACTTAACCCAAAAGACCACCCAAAATCCCACACCCAAAGAACAACCCGAAGATTCAAATATCCTTGAAAATCTTGAAGAAATCGGAAACCTTAAACTCTGGAAGATGAACATCGAAAGTTCTATAAAACTTCCTGATAACTTCAAAAATAAAATAAGAGATATATCAATTCAAAACAACGAACAAAAAAAGAGTGGCGATTAAACCACTCTTTTTAATATTAACATTTCGATCCACTACCAGCTTGCTTTGGTAACACCAGGTAACAAACCTTCGTGAGCCATTTTTCTTAAACAAATTCTGCACAAACCGAAATCTCTATGAAAACCGTGAGGTCTACCACAGATAGAACATCTGTTGTGAAGTCTTACTGTTGGGTATTTTCCGGCAGCAGCAAGTTTTTCGCGTCTAAGTTCTTTGTTAATCATCGCTTTCTTAGCCATGAATTTCTCCTATCTTGTACTTATTATTTATTACTACCTTTGAATGGCATTCCGAGAAGTCTTAATAATTCTCTTGCCTCTTCATCTGTTTCAGCAGTTGTGATAACTGAAACGTTCATACCCTTAACTAAATCTACTTCTTCATAAGTGATTTCAGGGAATAAAGCTTGTTCTTTCAAGCCTAATGTATAATTTCCTCGACCGTCAAAACTTTTTGCGCTGATTCCGCGGAAGTCACGGATTCTTGGTAATACAACACAAATTAGTTTTTGTAAGAAATCATACATTCTTTCGCCACGCAATGTTGCCATTGCTCCAACCGGCATACCTTCTCTTAATTTATATGATGCAATTGATTTTTTAGCTTTTGTAACAACTGCCTTTTGACCGGCAATTTTTGTTAATTGAGCTTCAATTGCTTCTGCAATCTTTGAGTTGTGAGAAGCTTCACCAACACCCATGTTCAAAACAACTTTAACTAATTTTGGAACCTGGTGGTCGTTTTTGTAACCAAACTTTTCTTTTAAAGCCGGTACAACGTCTTCTTGATATTTAGTTTTTAAGTTTTTTGTTACTGTCATTTTTCTGTTTCCTTATATTTTAGATGATTTGCGCCAAGCATTTATCTTGCGTTATACATCCAGTTGTTCACCGCATTTTTTGCAAACACGAACTTTTTTACCTTCAATAACTTTCATTTCTACTCTTGTTGCTTTTTCGCAAGCAGGGCAGATAATCATTACATTTGAAGAATCGATCGGAGCTTCTAATTTAATAAGTCCGCCTTGAATTCCTGCTGCCGGTTGAGGCTTTTGAGCTTTAGTTACCATATTGGCACCTTCTACAATCACTCTGCCTTTTTCCAGGTCAACTTTTTTTACGTTACCGATTTTTCCTTTGTCTTTACCTGCAATAACAACGACTCTGTCGCTTGTTTTTACATGTAAATTCTTTTTATCTTTGTTTGTCATTTTTTTCTCCTGATTTGTATCTTTCATGGACTGACCATGATGGTCTATTACATGGTTATGCCCCTTATGGGGATCCTGAAACAAGTTCAGGATAATTTATTTCTAAACTCACATACGTTCATTAAGAACTAAATTACTTCCGGTGCAAGAGAAACTATTTTCATATAACCTTTATCCCTTAATTCACGGGCTACAGGTCCGAAAACACGAGTACCTCTTGGGTTGCCGTCTTTGTTGATAATAACTGCTGCATTTTCATCAAATCTAATAACTGATCCGTCATTACGTTTGATATCTGCTTTAGTTCTTACAACTACAGCACGTACAACTTCACCTTTTTTCACAGCCATATTCGGAGTCGCATCTTTTACAGAAGCAACGATTTCATCGCCGACTGCTGCAAACTTTTTATTTGAGCTTCCCATAACACGGATACATAACAATTGTTTTGCACCTGTGTTATCTGCTACTTCTAGTCTTGTTTCTTGTTGTATCATTTTTCTTTCCTTTTAGTATTTTAAACTACTACTTTTGCCTCTCATTACTCTGTGGTAATGCTGCATTTTAAATCCGTTAAATATTAACGTGCTTTTTCAACTACTTCTGCTACTGTCCAGCGTTTGCCGCCTGAAATAGGTCTTGATTCAACGATTCTTACTGTATCGCCTTCATTACAAACGTTCTGTTCATCGTGTGCTTTATAGTTTTTATTTGTTTCCATAATTTTTTTGTATTTTGGATGTGGCTCATAATCAGCAACTTTTACTACAACTGTTTTGTCCATTTTGTTACTAACTACTAATCCTTGTTTTTCTTTTTTAGGCATTTTGTACCCCTTTTTCTGTTATTATTGTTTTTGCTTGAGCGATGAGTTTTTTAGTTTTAGAAATACTTGCAGTATTTTCTAATTTATGAGTTGATAATTGCAATCTTGCTTCAAGTAACTGTTTTTTCCAGTCAACGATAGCATTTTGTAACTCATCTACTGATTTTTCACGCATTTCACTTAATTTCATTTTTATTTTTCCTTTATCTTGTTTCCTGCCTTATGCCGACCCGAAGAAATCTTCGCGTTAAGGCTGGTTAACTTGCTATGCTTGTTCTCTAGGTTGTTCTACTATCTTAACTTTGATAGGTAATTTTTGTGCAGCAAGTTCTAAAGCGTTAACTGCAATGTTTCTGTCAAAGTAATCAAGTTCAAACAATATTCTGTTTGGTTTAACAACTGCTACCCAGTATTCTACGTTACCTTTACCTGAACCCATACGAGTTTCTGCAGGCTTTGCAGTAATCGGTTTATCCGGGAATATTTTAATCCAAACGTTACCGCCACGTTTGATTTCACGAGTCATTGCACGACGTGCAGCTTCGATTTGACGGCTGGTAATCCAACCAGGCTCAACGGCTTGCAATGCATATTGACCGAATTCTAGTTTTGTACCTCTTGTTTCAGTACCTTTCATTCTGCCTTTCATCATTTTGCGGTATTTAGTCTTTTTAGGCTGTAACATTATATTTTGCTCCTATTATTTTTATACCTACTAGCTTTGAGATGTTGATTCAACATTTCTGCTGCGTCTTGGACGTCTTCCGCCTTTATCGGAATTATCTTTGCCGCTTTTGTGTTTGATGTTTTGGTCTGCCATTTCACCTGGCATCAAATTGCCTTTGAAAATCCAAACTTTAACACCGATTTTACCCATAATTGTATCAGCTTCGGTAAAACCGTAATCTACGTCAGCTCTTAGAGTTTGAAGAGGAATTCTTCCTTCTTTAGCCCATTCGGAACGAGCAATTTCTGCACCGCCCAAACGTCCTGATACCATAACTTTGATACCTTGAACGCCTGATCTCATTGTTCTTTGCATTGCTTGTTTCATTGCTCTTCTGAATGCGATACGTTTTTCAAGCTGTTGAGCGATTGATTCTGCAACCAATTGAGCATCTGCATCAATTCTTGCAACTTCTACAACGTTGATGATAACAGGTTTGCCAATGTATTTTGTAACATCTTGACGAAGTTCATCAATACCTTGTCCGCCACGACCAACAACGATACCAGGTTTAGCTGTTACTACAGTAATTGTAATATTTTGTGCTTTTCTGGCAATTAATATTCTTGATACGCCTGCAGCGTATAATTTTTTCTTAACGAATTTTCTGATTTTAGCATCTTCTGCTACAAATACTGCGTAGTCTTTAACCTTAGCAAACCAAGTGCTTACCCAAGGTTGAATTATTCCTACTCTAAATCCGGTTGGATGTGTTTTTTGTCCCATTTTATTATTTCCTATTTTGATGTATCACTAACTACCAATGTAAGGTGTGATGTACGTTTCATTCTTGAATACATACGACCTTGTGCTCTTGTTCTTGCACGTTTGTATGTAACACTTTCGTCAGCAAAGATTTGTGAAATCTTTAATGATTCAGGAGCTACGCCATATTGCTCACGAGCGTTTGCAACTGCAGCTTTCAAGTTCTTTTCAACTACTCTTGCTGCAAAATAAGGCATAAAACGTAACATATCTTGAGCTTCAATAACAGCTTTACCTCTTACTTCGTTGATAACTCTACGAAGTTTTCTTGCTGTCATTTTTATGTCTGTTTGTTTTGCTTTTGCTTCCATTTTTTTATCCTTTATTTAATATAAATATCACTTTGGATTATTTGTACTAACCTCTTTTTGCTTTATCAGCACCAGCATGACCTTTGAATAATCTTGTAGGTGCGAATTCGCCCAATTTATGTCCTACCATTTGTTCTGTTACATATACCGGTACGTGAGTTTTTCCGTTATGTACAGCAATTGTATGGTTTAACATATCAGGTACTATCATTGATGCTCTTGACCAAGTTTTGATAACTTTCTTTTCAGAATTTGCATTCATCTTGTCGATTTTCTTTTGTAGAGCTTCTTCTACATATGCACCTTTTTTTAATGAACGTGCCATTTATTTCTCCTTTTACTTCTTTGTGAATTTGCTTTGGGAAAAAGTAATATTAAATTACTTATTTCCCATTAGCTTTGAATTATTTTGATTTTCTTCTTCTAACGATTAATTTATCAGAAGCTTTACCTTTTTTACGAGTTTTGTAACCAAGTGCAGGTTTACCCCAAGGTGTTTTAGGGTGTCCGCCCGGACCTGTTTTACCTTCACCACCACCGTGAGGGTGATCGCAAGGGTTCATTGTTACACCACGTACAGTTGGTCTGATGCCCATGTAACGTTTTCTACCGGCTTTACCGATTGATAAGTTTTTAAATTCTGAGTTACCAAGTGTACCTATAGTAGCCATACATTCTTTTCTTACCATTCTCATTTCGCCTGAAGGAAGTTTGATTGTTACATAGTTTCCTTCTTTAGCCATTACCTGAGCTGAGTTTCCTGCTGATCTTACCATAACTCCGCCGCGACCCGGGTTTAATTCTACGTTGTGTACAATAGAACCTAACGGAATTAATTCAAGCGGTAAAGCATTTCCGTTTTGAACAGGTGCTTCCGGACCGCTTACGATAACATCGCCTACATTTAAACCTTCCGGTGTTAAGATATATCTTTTTTCACCATCAGCGTAGAAACATAATGAAATTCTTACGTTTCTGTTCGGATCGTATTCAATAGTTTTCACTGTTGCCGGTACGCCGAATTTATCTCTTTTAAAATCTATTACACGGTAAGTTCTTTTTACACCGCCGCCTTTGTGACGACATGTAATTCTACCTGTATTATTTCTTCCTGCTGTTTTTTTCAATGATCTTAGCAATGATTTTTCAGGAGTTGATGTAGTGATTTCTTGATAATCACTTTTTGTCATACCTCTTTGTCCCGGAGATGTCGGATTAATTTTTCTGATTGCCATTTTATTTCTCCTATTTTGGCTTTGTCTTACTATAAGGGACATATGCCTTAGCGCCCCTTGTTGGATTGTTCGGCTATCCTGCTCCTGTTTTTTGCTTCGCAAATTTACAATTTACTTTCACACAATCGGAGCCCCGGATGTCACGAGTCACGAGCTATGCCCTTACTCTAGCGAAAATCCACTATACATTAATAAATTCAATTGGTTCGCCTTCGATTGTTACGATAGCTTTTTTACTTGAATTTGTTCTACCGAATTTATATCCCATTCTTTTTTCGTGAGATGGCATATAAACTGTTCTTACTTGCTTAACTTTTCTTCCAGGAAAAGCTAATTCTACAGCTTTAGCAATTTCGATTTTAGTTGCATCTTTTTTTACTTCGAAAGTATATTGTGCATTTTCTGTTGCTGCCACTGATTTTTCTGTAATTAATGATTTTTTAATTACGTCATATAGTCTTTCTGTTTCTTTACTCATTATTGTAACCTTTCTGTAATTTCATTTACAGCAGATTCAGTCATAACAACAAAATCAGCTTCCAATAAATCTTTCACGTTTAAGTTTGAAGGTAATAAAAGTTTTACACTTGGGATATTTCTTGCTGACAATTCAAGATTTTTGTTTTCATCAGCTTTAATATCAGCAACAACTAAAACTTTTCCGCTTACATTCAAAGATTTCAATGCACTAACCATCAATTTTGTTTTTGGTTCAGCAATTGTTGAAAAGTCTTTTACAACAACAAGTTGAGATTCTCTGGCAGACAATGCTGATTTCAAAGCTAATTGTCTTGCTTTTTGAGGCATGTTGAAAGAGAAGCTTCTTGGTTTTGGTCCAAAGATTACGCCACCGCCTGCAAACAATGGTGAACGAAGAGAACCGGCTCTGGCTCTGCCTGTACCTTTTTGTTTCCAAGGTTTTCTTCCGCCGCCTGCAACTTCTGCTCTTGTTTTTGCACAAGCAGAACCTTGACGTGCATTATTTAATTGTCTTCTTAATGCTAAGTGCATTACGTGCAAATTAGGTTCAACACCGAAAACGCTTTTTTCTAAAGTAATTTCGCCTAATTTTTCTCCATTTGTACTTAATATTTCTTTTGACATTTTGTTTTTCCTTTATTGTTTAATATCATTTCGTTTAAGACTGCTTACCGCTTGCATTTGCTTTATTTGGCAAGACCAGCCGGTTTTTAAGACTTTGCCTTGTCTTGAAGGTTTACCCCTCACTTGAAAAAATGAACTAATTCCATTTGATTCTTGTAGGAACGATTGTTACCAATCTGCCTTCGCATCCAGGAACTGATCCTTTTACTAATACTAAACCGTTAGCTGAATCAACTTTAACTAACTTCAATTTAGTAATAGTAACTCTTTCGTTACCCATGTTACCAGCCATTTTCTTACCTTTGATAACACGAGAAGGAGTTGTACCTGCACCGATTGAACCCGGTTCTCTGTGGTTTTTAGAACCGTGACCCATAGGTCCTCTTCCGAAGTTGTGTCTTTTTACTGTACCTTGGAATCCTTTGCCTATTGATTTACCGGTTACGTCTACTTTTTCAACATTTTCTAATACTGAAAGTTCAACCTTATCGCCTACTTTGTAATCTTGTGGATTTTCAATTCTGAATTCTTGAAGATGTCTGTAGTTTGATAAGTTATTTTTCTTGAAATGACCTAATTGAGCTTTTGTCAAGTGTTTTTCTTTAGCTGCTACAGTACCAACCTGGATAGCATTGTATCCGTCAGTTTCAACTGTTTTAACCTGAGTTACTACAGTTTCATCAACTTTGATAACAGTTACAGGGATAGCCAAACCTTGTTCGTCAAAGATTTGAGTCATTCCAACTTTTTTTCCTATTACACCTAGTGTCATATTCTACCTTTCTAGCTCGCTCGTAACGGTATAATCACGAGGATTAACCTTCGAGTTTGCATTTTCTCTTGCGAGCGCTACTTTTACTTGCTGTTCTTTACCTTTGAAGGACTTTCACCTTCTCCGCCGATATCCGAAATAAACCAGATTGACGGTAGTAGATCACATTATCTTATGCATAATGCTTATTCAATTTTCATTGACAGGAATCGTGGCAACTATCTTGCTTCGATATCTACACCTGCCGGTAAATCTAATCTACGTAACTCTTCCATTGTCTGTTGAGTTGGTTCGTAAATATCGATAATGCGTTTATGTGTTCTCATTTCGAAGTGTTCACGAGATTTTTTATCTACGTGAGGTGAACGCAATACACAATATATACGTCTTTTTGTAGGTAAAGGAATAGGGCCAGCTACTTTAGCGTCTGTTCTTTTTGCTGTTTCTACGATTTTTTCAGCAGATACATCAATTAGTTTGTGATCATAAGCTTTTAAACAAACTCTGATTCTGTTTTTCTTAGTGCTACTTGCCATTTGCATTCCTTTTTCTTTTTTCTATGTACTACTTTTAACAAAGTCCTTAAACCTTGTCTACACTTGAGGTTTCGCTATTTTAAAATATTTCGGATATTTTACTTACTATACTTCAAGCATACTTATATTAGAATAAACAAAACACACTGTCAACCGTGTTTTTCCATGTTTGTTTAGTTTTGTAACAAAACATCTGCACGATTATTTGCATTTCATAATGCAAATAAAACCGGCAAATTTAAAAATTTATCGGTTTTATTAATTTAAACTTACAAATATTTACAATTATGCAAACATTATTTATCTAAAAAAGTTTTTATAGTTTCAATTTTATCTTGAGAATCACTTTCAATATAAATTCTCAATAACGGTTCTGTACCGGATGGTCGTACTAAAATCCAAGTTTTGTTATCTTCTAAATAAAGTTTTACCCCATCTTTGAAATCTTTTTTTACAATCTTTTGACCTGCCAGCTCTTCTTTTGCAGAAAACTCATCAATCACAGGCTTAACCTCGGATTGAGATTTAAGTTTTTTATCAACACGAGTGTTAATGAAATGACAACCCGTAAAGGCTTCCAAATCTCGTTGAAGCATAGCAAGAGATTTATTCTCATAAGCCATGGCTTCCAGCACAAGAAGATTTGCAAGTATTCCGTCTTTTTCCGGGATATGTCCTTGAATACTCAATCCGCCTGATTCTTCCCCACCAATAATCGGATTATATTTTCTCATAGCTTCACCTACGTGCTTAAACCCGACAGCAGTTTCCACAACATCAACCCCGAGTTTTTCAGCAGCAATATCAAGCATTAAACTTGCCCCTACAGTTTTTACAAGACAGCCTTCATATTTTTTGTTTTTCTTTAAGTGCATCAAAAGAATTGCAATAATTTCATTTGGAGTAACGTATTCTCCATTTTCATTTATCATGCCAAACCTGTCTGAATCCCCATCATTTGCAAACCCTACATAATTTTGATGAGCCTTTATATAATCAATCATTTCACCCATAAATTGAGGTTTTGGTTCCGGCATACCGCCGCCAAAATTTGGATCATGGTACATGTGAATACTGTCAAACTCAATCCCGTTAGATGATAACAACTTGTCAAAATAACCTATACTTGCGGCATAAAGCCCGTCAAAAATTATACGTTTATTCAAATCTTTTATTTTTTCAAAATCAATAATTTCTTTAATATGTTTAAAATAACTATTTGAAAAATCCGTATAAATCAATTTACCTTTAACACAAGAAGGGGTATCTTTTCCAAAATTTGCAACAATTTCATCAGTGATTTCACTTGTTGCAGGCCCCGCATAATCAGGTATAAACTTTATACCAAGATACTCCGGCGGATTGTGAGATGCTGTAAACATAACTGCACAAGCATCAAGATATTTTGCATTAAACGCAAGAACCGGAGTCGGGATAACTTTATCGCTGTATAAAACTTTGAACCCCATGTCTTTTAAAATATTTGCACATTGCATTGAAAATTCACGTGCCATATTACGCGGATCGTAACCGATTATTATAGTTTTATAAATTCCATAGTTATCAAAAACATATTTCCCGATTGCTTTTGAAACAATACCAACATTTTCTTCGTTAAAATCTTTTCCTACAACAGCGCGCCAACCGTCTGTTCCAAATTTTATACCTGTCATTTCTTCCCTTCTTATTTGTTTTCTGTTATAATTCTAATTGAAAAACGGAGTTAAGTAAATGTCAAATTTCGAATCGGTAAAAAATATTGCATACCTTGAACCTATAAACTCTTTTTCCGAAATGGCAAAAGATGAATTTTGCAGAATAAACAATATTCATTGCTTTTCAACACCGCTAACCACAATAAAGCAAATTGTTGAATATGTTGAAAATAATCCTGATACACTAGGAATTTTACCGGTAGAAAACACATTAGACGGGACAATAAGAGAATCTTTAGACTGCCTAATTAAATCAAAAGACCCGAATATAAGAATCGTTGGTGAAATAGTTATACCGATTGAATACTGTCTGCTATCTAAAACTACAGAATTTTACAGTATAACAGGACTTATTGCAACCCCAAGGCTTATCGGAAAATGTCAGGATTTCATCAACAAAGAAATGCCTATGAACATGAATATTATTGAAACTCCGTCAATGCTTGAAGCTGCACATGACCTGCAAAACCACAATCTGACATACGCCTCTATCGGTAATAAAAAAATTGCAGATACCTGTATGCTAAATATCTTAAAAGAAAACATTCACGATGATAAAAATAATAAAACCCGTTACATTCTAATAGGCGATATTGAAACCTCTCCAACCGGAAAAGATAAAACAACAGTTGCGTTTAGAACAAACAACAAACCCGGAGCTTTATTAGAAATATTAAAAATATTTTTAGAAAATAATATAAATCTTTCATACATATCATCAAGACCCTCAAAAGTTGAGCCTGATGAATACATATTTATAGTTGTCTTTGACGGGCATTTACAAGGTTCAAACATGCTCAAAGCCATAAATGAAATAAAACCAAAAACTTCATTTTTCAGATACCTTGGCTCATACAAAAAAGCCGCCCCTATACAAAATTAAAAATCCCGACTCCGCCAATTGGCACATATTCAATCAACAGAATTGTCGGAATGCTCTTTGACAGATTCAGAACAATCAATATTCAAAATATAAGGATACAAATGCCCGAATTTAGAATTTTGCCGAACCTGCGTAACAGGCAGCTCTGATGCGTTTATGCGATATAATTTATACAAAACCTCTTCATATTCCAAATCTTTGATTATGCAAGCCGCATGTATCCGATTTTTAGCCTTCAAAGCTTTAATAATACGACCAACATAAAATTTGATGGTGTGCTGACTATACCCTAACTCCTTTGCTATTTCTACATTACTATAGCCAAAGACCAATAATGACATAATTTTTTCGATTGTACTATTTGAATTCATTATACATTACCTTTACTCATACATGCCGAACACTTGACCATTATATCAACTATTATTAACAAATGCAATATAAAAACGAAAACACAGAATTATTTTCTAAAGTGCTAGGAAAAATTATTGATCAAATCTGCGCTGAAAAAAATATCATATCAGCAAACCGCTTTGCTGATGAATATGATATAGATGACAGCAATTTCAATAAAATCCGAAAAGGAAAACAAAATGCCAAAATTGTTACTATATGGAAAATATCTGAAGCTTTAGGCATTAAATTTTCAGACTTTGCCAAAAGATTAGAAGAAGAACTTGGCGAAGACTTCACACTAATTGACAGATAAAATACGTTTAGAATTTTAAAAAGTGTTTTATGAAAACAACCCCTATAATAAAACAAAATATGCCAAACGTCACACTCCAGCGTTTTTGATTTCTTACAAAATCATTATATTCCATACATCTTGCAGATTCGTACGCCCATTGATTTCCTTTAATTCCGCAATATATCATATAACATAAAATTACAACCCTGAACCATCCGGTAAAAAAGAACGGTAAAAAGATACAAAATATAATAACTATCGGAAATGTATGTTTTATCGCATAAATCCCGTTAAAAAGCCCCCATATCCACGTAAACCCAAACGCACCCCAGTTGAACTTTTTTAACTCAAGATTCATTCTTAAAGTTTCACCATAAATATCAGCATTATCGGAATCTTCAAAGTGCATAATATTCTCCGCCGTATTTTATATTATTTCTCCGTTCAAATACCAGGTCTTAACACTTGTAATTTTAACATTGACAAATTCTCCGGTTAAATCCCTATCATACGGAATATGAACAATTTTATTATTTCTTGTTCTGCCTGTAATAACATTTTTACCTTTATGATTTTCAAAATTCTCAACAAGAACTTCCATCTCTCGGCCTAAAAATTTCTTATTTGATTCCAGGCAGCATTTTCTATTCTGTTCATTCAAACGGGCAAGACGTTCAAATTTTGTATCTTCATCAATATATTTATCAACCCACTTTGCAGCAACAGTCTTTTCTCTAGGAGAGTATGCCGCAGTATTTGAATAATCCAAGCCAAGCTCCTCCATAGCCGTCAAGGTTTCTACAAACTGTTCTTCGGTTTCGCCAGGAAAACCTGCTATAAAATCACTGGTGATCGTTACATCTGGAACCATCTCACGAACTTTTTGAGCAATTTTAAAATAAGTTTCCCTATCATATCTGCGGTTCATCTTTTTCAAGACTTCGCTGCTACCTGACTGCATAGGTATATGGAAATATTCACAAACCTTATCCAGTTCAAGCGTTGTTTTGATTAAATCATCAGTAATATCCGTCGGATAAGAAGTCACAAAACGAATTCTGAATTTACCTTCTATCGCATTAACTTCTCTTAGCAAATCTGCCAATCTATAATTTCTATCTTTAAAATCCTTACCGTAACTATCAACATTCTGACCGATTAAAGTAATTTCTTTAAAACCCGAATTTAGAGCATCATTAACCTCTTTCAAAATAGTTTCCGGAAGCCTTGAACGTTCTCTGCCTCTTGTATATGGAACAATACAATATGTGCAGAAATTATTACAACCCTCAGTTATCGGAATCCACGCATTAACCGATTTCACTCGCTTAATGTCAAATTGAACAGCTTTATCATCTTCTGTCGCGTTGGTTTCTTCGCATTCACAAACCTTTTCACCGTTATTTACAGCTTTAATAATTTCAGGCAAAGAATAAATTTTATGTGTCCCAAGAACAAAATCAACATAATGCGCACGTTTGAAAATTTGTTCAGCCTTCTGCTGTGCAACACAACCGCAAAAACCGATTTTCAAATCAGGATTTGATTTTTTCCACTTGCCCCACGTACCAATCAAACTAAATGCTTTATCTTCGCTTAACTGCCTGATTGAACACGTGTTGACCATAAGTAAATCTGCATCTTTTGGCTCTGTAGTTTCTTCATAGCCAAAATTTGACAACATCCCAAACATACGTTCAGTATCAGATTTATTCATCTGGCAGCCCATTGTTTCTATATAAACCTTTTTCATTATTATTAAACCTCTTATATTTCAACTATATATGTTTATCTTAGCCGAAAAATATTGTTTGTAAAATTAATAAATATTTGACCGGAGGGATATTTATATCTTAAAATAATCATAGGTTGGAGTAGAAAATGAAATTCAAAACAAAAATTATAAGACTATCAATACTATTATCAATAACGGCAATAGGTATAATTATTAACTTATATTATCCGTTCCATAAAAATATAGGATTAGAATCTGAAATAAAAGAAATAACTAAGAACACAAAAATTATAGACCAAAACACTGACCATAATCAGGCACTTGATGTTTCTGAATACGCAAAGTCAAAAGGGGTAAAAATACCATCAATCCTGATAAATTTTGATACCCATAGCGATATATATTTAAATGCTCCGATTTTAAACTGGGGACAAGCCGGTATCGAAAACTGGATAAACGAATATATAGCCAAAAACCCGGAAGTTGATGAAATATACTGGGTTATGCCGACAAAAGAAGCTGCAAATATACTGTTGCAGATATTATTTACAGAAAATAATATTAAGGAGCTGCCCGGAGGCAGCCCGTTATACGGTAACGTAATCAAAGACAACATAAACAAAACTCATTTTATCTTCAAACCTCTTTATGTAGAGGCTTACTCACAAGATTTTATTATAGAACCGGCGACAGGGAAAATGAATGAATATATTCCGGAATTAAAAATCTCTAAAATATTTTATAAACCGGAAATAAAATATAAAAATGTAAAAGTTATCACCTGCACAAAAAATACCCTGCCGGATTTTAAAGATAAAAAAGTATTCCTGAGTATTGATGCAGATTACATAAGCAACTCAGGATTTGACACAACTGAAGAGTGGAAAAACATACAAAATGAATACCAAATGACACGCTCTCTGAAATCAATGCTAAAAACTTTAAAAAATAAAAATATACAACCGGAAATAATTTCGTTATCACTATCACCCCAATATTTACCAAAGAAAAACCATAAATTCATGGAAAACTTCTTTGACTATTTGATTAAAACATCAGGCAACGAAGATATGTTAAAAACTTATAAACGTAAATTTGTTTACGATCCGGCAATGTTTGAAAAAGATAAATCAAAATTTGGAAATTAAAATATGAATAAAATATCTGAAAAGTTAAAACTTTATTTACTGGCACTCACACCACTGGCAGTATTCCTTTCTCTATATCTTGGAATATACCGCCAATCAGACCGTTTTAATATTAAAACAATATCAAAAAATCTTCAGCTTATAGATGCAAATATTGATCATAACCAGGTTGAAAAAGCCAAAGAAATGGATATTGAAATACCTGAAACAATTATAAATTTTGATACACACAGCGATTTATATGTATATCAAAACATTAATATGACCCACGGTTCAAATATTTATAACTGGCTTAATGAATATTTTGCACTTAACGATACCGCAGAAGAATTATACTGGGTAATGCCGGAAAAAGCAGCGACAGACAAAGATGTACAATTCGAATTTATGGACAGGGACAAAGTCGGATACTCAAATGTTATGATTGGAAACTCCAGAAAAAAGGAATCTGAAGTTAACCCTAATATAAATAATACTCCATATATACAATATTTCTTAATTGACAAAACAAGCGGTTATATGACAGAAATAATTAATAGTGAAGATGAAAAACCTCTTGCAAACCCAAAATATAAAAAAATCAAAATAATAACCTGCACAGAAAAAACACTTCCAAACTTTAAAGATAAAAACATTTTACTAAGTATCGACTCAGATTACATAACAAACTCCGGATATGATACAACTGCAAGGTTTATCAATAACATAAATGAAAAAGAAATAAAAGCCGAAACATCAAAACTCTTAAAAACCATAAACAAAAAGAACATACGCCCCCAAATTATAACCTTAACCCTTTCACCACTGTATGTTCCGGAAGAAGACCAAGCACAAATGCTTAAATTTATGCAAAAATTCATACATTTTTCAGGAAAAGAAGATATTATAAAAGAATACAACAGAGAAATTGACAGTCCAAAAATAACTAACCCGAAAGATAAAAAATATGTTTATTTTTAGAAATATATAATAAAAGGCGCCGATGGAAATCCA